>Ga0233438_10000505_pt1 | contig 49482 bp, 32 predicted proteins | sample SI_123_September_FD_182720 | JGI IMG/M metagenome (GOLD analysis project Ga0233438, IMG submission 182720) | Seawater microbial communities from Saanich Inlet, British Columbia, Canada - SI_123_September2016_10_MG | ecosystem: Environmental > Aquatic > Marine > Inlet | place: Canada: British...
TAACCTGCTGCTGGCGCATCAGATTAGCAACCGGAGTAGGTGGTTCTTCTCCATGATGCTTGGCTTTTGGCATAACAATAAGCAGTACACGTTCTGATTTTTCAATAGTGGCTTCATGTAATGCTTTCCCAATCTCACCAGTTGTAGGGTCGCAGACAATTAACACATTTTCGCCTCTGCGGATGTCCATACAGGTTTCTACAACCATTTTAGCGGATTCAGCCAATAACTCATCGACAGATTCTTCCGGTTTTGTTGGTAGATCATTATCGTTTGAAGCTACTTCGGCTTGGATAACAGACTCAACCATATCGTTCAAGTCGGTATCCGAATCATGGGGAGTCTGTTCAGGAATATCCTGTTTTTTTCCCGCCATGGATGACGCATATCAAAAGAGGTCTTCAATGTGTGTGCGACATAACTGATTTCCCAGTGGTTAAGTTCTTGAGGGTGATTTTTGTCCAAGTAGTATGGCGAGTTACCAATCATTCATCGAGAAGGTAAAAGAAATACACAAAATTGGCGCAATTCAAGGTCACCTTGGTTGGGACCAAGAGACAATTATGCCTCCTAAGGGAGCGCAAGCGAGATCAGAAATTCTTTCATGGCTTGCTAAAGAACAACATGCCAGAGTCACAGCGCCAGACTTTGGAGAAATGATTGCCCAATTAGAAACCTCCAATGATTTAGACGAAAACCAAGCTGCCAATGTTAGAGAATTGAGGCGAAGGTATGACAAAGCGGTAAAATTGCCATCAGAATTTGTTGCTCAATATGCTTTGACTAGGTCTCAAGCATTGGTAGCATGGCAAGAAGCACGCACAGCTTCAGATTTCACTATGTTTCAAGCTCACTTAGAAAAGTTGGTCGAAATGACCAATCAGAAAATAGATTATTACGGAGTTGAAACAACTAGGTATGACGTGTTACTAGATGAGTATGAATTTGGCATGAAAGTAAGTGATTATGACCCACTATTTGCCGGTCTAAAGAGTAGGTTAGTGCCTTTGTTGCAGAACATCATGGCGGCTAAGAAGATAAATCCAGATCCAAAACTACCAACAGATATCTCATTTCCAGTCGAAGGTCAAACAGAATTTTGCAAATTAGTTTCCAATGCCATGGGATTTGATTTTGAAGCCGGTAGAATGGACGCCTCAACCCATCCATTTTCAGCGGGACTGTGGCCGGGAGATACTCGATTCACAACTCGATTTGATGAACAGGACCCGTTTTCATGTTTGTACGCAGTTATGCATGAAACAGGTCACGCATTGTATGAACAAGGTCTTGACGCCAACCATTCATTTACGCCTCGTGGCGATGCAGTATCACTAGGGGTCCATGAATCTCAAAGTCGTTTTTGGGAAAATCAAATTGGCAGGACTCCAGCATTTTGGAAAGTAGTCTTGCCTTGGTTTAAACAACAGTTCCCAAATGCGCCAGAGTGGAGTCCAGATGAATTAAACAAAATTGCTAACTGTGTCGAGCCAGGATTTATTCGAGTCGAAGCAGATGAAGTAACGTATAATCTTCATATTATGCTGCGTTATGAGTTAGAGAAGAAAATTTTCAATGAAAATTTACCAGTTAAAGATATACCAAATACTTGGAATCAGATGTTCAGCGAGTGGTTTGGCCTCGAAGTTCCAGAAGACCGTATGGGTTGTCTACAAGATATCCATTGGTCCATGGGTGCATTTGGCTATTTCCCGACCTACACATTGGGTAATCTATATGCTGCACAACTCCTTGAAGCGATGAGCCAAGAAATAGGTGATGTCGACGAAATAATCCAAACTGGCGACTGGTCGCCAATGCTTGACTGGTTACGGCCCAAAATCCATCTTCAGGGCAGTAAATTGACACCTAGTGAACTAATTGAGCAAGCAACAGGAGTACCACCGACTCCCCAACCGTTCATTGATTATGTTGAATCAAAGTATTCAAAGTTATACAATCTAAGCTAACTACTCTTCAGAGTCTTTTCCAGAATCCGTAGTTACAAGTTTGTCAAGTCTTGCTGTTAATTCGTTGATTGCATCCATTAAATCGTTGGTTCTGTCATCTTCATGGTCGCTGCCAAATGATATTCCAAGCATGGTAATCATTCCACCCGCCAGCATAGTTAGTGCTGGCCAATATACGTCTGCGGCAGTCATATTGCCATCTGCTTCTATTCCGCCCCAAAATGCTCCTAATATGAATACTACGAATCCAATTATAATTTGCTGGTAACCGCTGCCGAGAGTTTTTTCTAGTTCGCTCATGTTTTCTCCTCACGGTGAAACTAGCGGGTTAGTATTTATCCTTATTTCAATGAAACCGGCTTTTTCGCGCATTTTGGCTATTTCCAAGGGCTCATCAAGATTGGTTTACCCACTGAGCCTGGCTCCACTAGTAATCTGCCCTTTTGACCAGTTACTGATGTTCTTTCAAACACAGGGGTACCATCAACGACAGTCAATACTGGCCATCCGGTTAGTTCACGACCACTAAACGGATTCCATCCAACTCTTGTCCAAGAGTTTTTATCTTCAACAACAGCCTTTGCAGCCATATCAACAAGGACAATATCACCATCATAACCAACCTCTAATTTCCCTTTGCCTATCATTTGATAGCAATCGGCAACATCAGTTGACATCCACCGTACTACATCTTCCAAAGAGCACTTACCATCATTAACATTGGTTAGCATAACAGACAGTGAGGTTTCAACTCCTGGCATTCCGCTAGGAGCCTTAGGGAAACCCTTAGCTTTCGCTTCAAGAGTGTGAGGTGCATGGTCTGTAGCAATACATTGAATCGTTCCATCTCTTAATCTAGACCACAGAATTTCTTTATCTGCTGCGTATCTAATCGGCGGGTTCATCTGCAGCCTAACACCTTGAGCCTCAACATCGGTTTCATCAAAAGTTAAGTGTTGAGGGAGTACTTCTGTGGTGATAATAGGATGCTGTTCAGCCTTAGATGGCAGTGAGCAATAGTCGGCTAAATAATCAGCCTCAATACCTGATGTCAGATGGAGAATATGTAACCTATGGCCAGTTTTAACGGCTAATTCAACTGATAACTTAGTCGCCAACAATGCGGTGATGTCGTCTCTGTAATATGCATGAGCGGCAATATCAGTACGTCCTTCAACTAATTTCTTACGCTCGTTCATTCTATCTTCATCTTCAGCATGTACTGCAATTAGTCCGGCTGTTTCCGTGAAAATTTTCTCCAGTGCAACTCTATCTGATACCAGCAAGGTTCCAGTTGATGCACCCATGAAAATCTTGATTCCGCAAATGCCAGGTATGGCAATTGGCTTATCTCTGGTGCCAACAGAATCTTGTAGGTCTGCTACATTATCTTCGGTCGCGCCAATAAAGAACCCGTAATTATTTACACATTTTCTTGCCGCAGTGTCAAGTTTTCCTTGCATGCCTTCCAGCGTGGTAATCGATGGTGCATTGTTAGGCATATCTAGGAAAGAAGTTATGCCACCGCTTACCGCTGCCGCTGAGCCACTCCCTAAGTCCTCTTTTTCTGGTTGCCCAGGGTCTCTAAAATGCACTTGAGGATCAATACAGCCCGGCAATATATGCAGGCCAGTACCGTCAACAAACATTTCACCATCATGGCTTTCCAAGGTGCCCGGCTCGGAAACCTCAGAAATTATACCGTCAGATATGCGTAAATCGCCTAATTTGGTAGTTTCGGGCAAGACCATTGTTGCCCCGCTGATTAAAATATTTCCAGTCATAATATCGGTTCCTAAATGTGGGGGAATGTCGGTAATGAATGAACTTTAAGGTCATCGTCGCCTAGATTCTTTGGGTCTAAATGCTTGACAAACTGAGTCGTTCATATCGATGTAAGGACCACCGATTAAGTCTACACAATAAGGTACTGCTCGCCAAATTCCATCAATAGTTTCTCTAATGGATTTGGGCCTTCCAGGTAGATTAAACACCAAACACTTCCCTCTAATACCGCCAATTTGTCTCGATAGTATGGCAGTAGGAACATACTGTAGAGATATTGCTCGCATTTGTTCGCCAAAGCCGTCTAGAATCTTATCGCATACAGCTGCAGTAGCTTCAGGAGTTACATCCCTTGAAGCAGGCCCTGTTCCTCCGGTGGTAACAACAACCGAGCAGCCTAAATCATCACACATTCGGATAATTTCGCGTTCAATCATTACTTGGTCGTCAGGTATGCATGAATAAGTTATTTCTAAAGGGCTGACTATCGCTTCCTTGAAAAATTGTAAAATTGCTGGTCCGCCCTCATCTTGATACTCTCCAGAACTAGCTCTATCGCTGACAGTAATGATGCCAATTCTAGCCAAGTCGCCACAGTTGCCGCTGATGCCCTGAATAATGGTTTGAGTATCCAAAAGACCACCGAATCAATGTTCTCCGTATTTTGCTGCAACATCCGCATGGAAATTATCTAGCAGTGTGTCTTCGAATAATTCTGTTTGTCTTCTAACTTTGGTTGAACGGATGTGTAAGAAGGCAGCGCCAACAAATACGATAATTATCAATGGAATTACCGCTTCCAATTTGTATTGGTGCATGAATTTAACAATACCTTCAGCGGTATAGGCCCAAGTAATAGATGCGGCAGCTCCTCCAATGAATGTTGCTGCAAGTACTCTAGTGAATTTCATTCTGGACAATAGTCCAAGCATTGCACCGACAAGTACGCCAGACGCCATAAATGGTATCCACACAAACACAATTAGACCCCAGAATCCCCATTTGTTGATCATTTCGCGCTTTTCATTAGCCATGTATTCTACGGTAGATAGCGTGTTGCCGATAAAATTAGTTTGCAACATTTTGCCGCCAAGTCCGTCTTGTTTTGCGACAGCCACAATCCTATCATCGTTCTTACCGCCACTTTCGACTCTTCCAGCACCAGATCTATCTGATAATGTGGAAACTTGATTTCTTGCTTTAACAATCAACTCTTGGCTGCCGAGTAAGTCTTGATTTCTATCGGAGATATATCGATACAATTCCACTTCCACTTCATCAGTGGTCTTCTTAAATCTAAAGAAGGCAAATCGCTGAGTTGGTTTGTAAATTACTGACACAAAGATTACTTTATCATCACTAGTTACCACAGCCCCTTCCATTCTAACATCAGTTCTTCTAGCAAAGAATAGGTCTAGACTATCTCTAACTTCATCCTCAACTCTAGAGAGAGTATGTAGTTCGGAAAAGAATGAAGCATAATCTTGCTCTTCCTCAGTATCAGCGCCTTCAGCGCCAGCACCGATGCCAACACCACTTTCAAAGTCAATAGCTTGGTTTACTCCAATTGTCTTGACAGTTAGTTGCACTGGTTTGAATACTCTAAAGATGGCAAATTCCTCTAACACTTCCCGTAGAATTTCAGCACGAATATCCTTACTATCAGAGAGAGTTCCGTCTGTGTTTTTGTATGGTACCATGATATCTATCGATAGTTCTCTAGATTCCAATTTGTATAATTCCCAATCAATATCAATGTGCAATCGTTTTGAGGTTTTACCAAGTATATCCTCGACCACTCTAGCAATGTGAGTCCTTGACAATATGTCGTCGGTTTCTTGATGGTATATTTTGTACATAACTGGATAAATAACGAGCAAGGTAACAGCAGAAAGTGACAGTGAGATAAAAGCCATCCACCACGCTGGAATACCTGCTGTTCCTCCAGTTAGCATTGCAGTTTCTCTGCCGCCTCCAAGTTCAGCAGCCATCAAAAGATATCCCCATTCGCCTAGATCCTTGGTGGTCCAACATGTCCGCGGTCCAGGGTCAGAAATACTGACTTCCCTGTGAGATTCTGAGTCGACAAATGGTAGGAAAGAAAAGAAGCCTCCACCTTTAACTTTGAGTTCGAAATCTATCTCTTTGGACAGTGATTCTGCTCCTTCAATTAGCGAAGCATTGACTAAATCATCGCTTTGATTGTAGACTTGCACGAATAGGATAATTCGGTATTCGCCAACATCAAGTTCATCAAAAGGAGCTCTAAACTCGCTTTTGCCACCCGAAACCTGAACGATTGTATCATCTGTAGAATTTTCTAGCCAAGACTCACCAACATAATTCAGTATTGTGTAATTCATGTAAGCATAGCCGTCTGGTAGGTTTCTCCCGGAGAGGTCAAAGTACTCGGCATCATTCTCTGGGAACATGTGAACCCACGGTTGTTCTTCGATATTTTGGCACTCGTCACCAGTATCAAGGAAGGTTTCAGAGGCTTTGTAGTCAAGGGTGGTCGACGAGCCAAATATTCCACTTGACATACCAAATAACAATACTGCAAAGAATATCCCGTAACCAATTCCTGCAAACAATATGTAATCTTCTTTGTTAGAAAGGAATCTGCGTTTACTGGTTTTGGTTTTCCGACGCCTAATTTCCTCTAATTCGCGAGTGATTTTGTCTCTAGCTTTTTGCTCGACATCAACCTCTTCGATGGGCTCGTCCGACTGCTCGAGTTCCTCGCCCATGACACGCATGCTGGAATCTAGCAAATTAATGCATGGTTCATTTTGTACATCATCAAAAGCCAATAGGCCACTTGTTTGCCTACTATTAGTTGGTGGGTAGGGCCGGACTTGAACCGGCGACCTCAGCATCTTCAGTGCTGCGCTCTCCCAACTAAGCTACCTACCCGCAAGTACCTGCGGAATGATTTGGCATTTGAAATCTTCCAAAGAAAAGGTCATGATTAGTTGATGCCATCAAGAATTGCTGCTTGAACTTCAAAAAGTCCGTCCAATCCCGCGTCAGCCTGTGCAATAAGGGCGAATAATTCCTCGCCAGAGAAGGTAGACTCTTCGCCAGTGCCTTGCAATTCAACATACTTGCCATCAGCTGTTTTTACCACATTCATGTCAACATCTGCATTGGAATCTAGTATGTAATCCAAGTCTAGATATACATCACCTTCAATTAATCCTACTGAGATAGCCGCTAAATCGTGGGGTATTACCTTATTCTCATGCTCCATTTGTTGTTCAGGAGTTAAATCTGGTGCTTGCCAACCAGACTTTCTCTCTTCATCAGTTGGCCGTAAGTCAGTTGGCAAACATTGCCCATTGGCGATTAATCTCCTTACCGCCAAGCGCAGTGCTAAATTAGCTGCGGTAATAGATGCACATCTTGTTCCGCCATCAGCGTTTAGGATGTCACAATCAACGTTTAAAGCAACAGGTCCTAATTGCTCTAAGTCTACTGCTGCACGAAGTGACCTAGCGATTAATCGCTCAATCTCTTGAGTTCGACCTTTGGCGCCTCGGCGTTCTCTGCGGAATCGTGAATCAGTAGATCCTGGCAGCAGTGAGTATTCGGCATGAACCCAGCCTTTGTTGGAATCGCGCGGAAACCATCCAGGTAACCTCGCCTCCTTGGTGCAACATGCTAGTACCACAGTATCTCCCTGCCGGTAAAGAATAGATGCGAGAGCATTTGTGGTAAAATCAATCTCAACCTCAACATGTCTCATTTGGTTCGTTTTTCGGTCAGTTTCAAACTCAGTCTTGAATTTCGCCATGATACGCGCACAACTCTTCTTTCATCAAGTCTTCTCATTTTCTGCACAAATTTACGATGAGCAGATTGAAGTTCTGAATCATGTTGGCTACGCCATGAGCACCAAAAGGGTGGTTATTTGTGGAGTGGCAAGAACTCCAATTGGCAGTTTCATGGGCACTCTCTCACCGATTAGTGCGGTAGAACTAGGAGTCCTAGCCGTCAAAGAATTATCTTCAAGAGTTGGTTTTGATGCCTCAAGCGGAATTGTTGATGAAGTCTATTTCGGTCAAGTATTGCAAGCTGGCTCCGGTCAAAACCCTGCTCGGCAAGTTGCACTCGGTGCAGGTCTTCCAGTAACCACTTCAGCATCAACAATAAACATGGTATGCGGGAGTTCTTTGCAAGCCGCCATGTTAGCTGCTAACAGTATCTTGGCGGGTAAATCAAAGGTCGTTGTTGCAGGTGGTATGGAGAGTATGTCCAATGCACCGCAACTTTTGATGGGCCAAAGAAAGGGTAAGAAAATGGGTGATTCAAAATTAATTGATTCGATGATCCATGACGGCCTATGGGACGTCTACAACGATATTCACATGGGTAATACCGGGGAAACAGTAGCTCAAGAAAGCGGCATAACACGCAATGATTCGGATAATTATGCAGTTAGAAGTCACCAAAGAGCTGCAACTGCTTGGGATTCAGGATGGTTTGATTGGGAAACTTTCCCCGTTGTTGTACCAAAGCGCCGAGGCGACGACATCATATTCACTCGTGACGAGGGAATTAAGTCTGCGACTAGTGATGAAATACTATCAAAATTACGTCCAGTGTTCAATAAAGAAGGACAGGTTACTGCTGGTAATGCGAGTACACTAAATGACGGCGCTAGCGCTGTTTTACTTGCAGATGAAGCTACAGCCAACTTAAATGGCTGGGAAATCATCGCTTACATAGACGATTATTGCACCAGTGGAGTTGAGCCTCATAGAGTTATGAGTGCCCCAATACCGGCCATTAGAACCTTGCTCGAGCGTAATCAACTCAAGGTAACTGATGTGGATATTTATGAGCACAATGAAGCGTTTGCCTCTGCATCTTGTGCAATTGCCAAGGAAATCGGAATTCCAGATGAACGATTCAACCTACACGGTGGCGCTATTTCTCTTGGTCATCCGTTAGGCAGTAGTGGGACAAGATGTTTAATCACCCTCCTTGGAGTAATGCGTCGCAAAGATAGTAAATCAGGAATTGTAACTCTCTGCCTAGGTGGCGGAAATGCAGTCGCAATGCTAGTTAGTCGCCGCTAACGGCGAATGATACAATCTTCAACTGCCGGCTAAAAACCGCAGTTTTGGATGGATGGTATCAAATAGGGTTGGACGGCGGGATGGTTTGTTGGATATGGTGTCATTTACAGACCTTGGAGTTTCTAGCAGCCTAGTTAAGGTGCTGGCAGACCAAGGAATTATCGAACCGTTTGAGGTTCAAAAAGAGTCAATACCTGATGGTATGCTTGGTAACGATCTTTGCTGCCGTGCTCCAACTGGTTCAGGTAAGACATTGGCGTTTGGTCTGCCGCTTATCGAACGTACAAAGAAGGCTGAACCAGGTTTCCCTACCTCACTTATATTGACTCCAACAAGAGAGTTAGCAGAACAAATTTACCGGGTACTGGATCCACTTTCTAGGGAATTGGGATTATACACCTATGCAGTGTACGGAGGAGTTTCATACACTAAACAATTCAAAGCATTTGACCGCGGCGTGGATATTTTAGTGGCTTGTCCAGGACGTCTACTTGACCTAATGGATCGTGGTTCAGTAAATCTTGAGGATGTAGAAGTTGTTGTTTTAGACGAAGCCGACCGTATGGCAGATATGGGATTTATGGAACCAGTTTGTGATATTCTTGATGAGTGTAAGAAAGACCGTCAAACCATATTGTTCAGTGCTACTCTAGATGATGAAGTTGGAGAGTTAGTTCGTGATTATCAAACCGACCCGGTAACTATTGAAGTTGGTCCAAAAGAGGTTTCTATGGAGAGCATGACTCACTTTTTCTGGCTAATACCGAACTCTAAAAAATCCACAATCTCTAGCGAAATTATCAGAAAATGCGGGCGAACAATTGTGTTTTGTCGAACAAGAGCCGGTGCAGATCGGGTTGGTGACGACCTACGGCAAGACGGTTTGTCTGCGCAAACTCTTCATGGCGGTCTAACACAAAAGAACCGCGATAGGGCAATGCAACGTTTCCAGCATGGGGAATGCATGGCTTTGATAGCTACCGATGTTGCAGCACGAGGAATCGATGTTGAAGCAGTCAATTGTGTAATTCATTATGATCCACCTGAAAATGGTAAAGCGTACAAACACCGTAGCGGGCGAACCGCTAGGGGAGGTATGACTGGTGTAGTGATTTCTTTGGTGCAAAAACCTCAGAAGAAAGCCACCAACAGAATTCAACGTGATGTCGGAATCAATGTTGAATTTAAGCCACCAGAATTTTCTGATTTACCTGAATTTGAAGTAGAGTTCATTCCAGCAAGCAAGGATCGTGGATTTGATTCTAGGGATCGCAATGACTCCCGAGGCGGCCATTATGGCGGACGAAATCGCTCAGGCGGTGGCGGTCGTGGCGGAGGTCGCGGTGGCGGCGGCGGTCGTGGCGGAGGTCGCGGTGGTGGCGGCGGTCGTGGCGGCGGTCGCGGTGGCGGCGGAGGTCGCGGTGGAGGTCGCGGTGGCGGCGGAGGTCGCGGTGGCGGTGGCGGTCGCGGTGGACGAGATGGTGGACGTGACGGCGGACGTAGTAACAGCGACGGTTCCGACAATCAGCAAGGTAGTGGGCGCCCGTACAACAAAAGTAAGCCACGTAACACTCACTCACGCCCTAACCGTGGTAACCGAACAGAAGGTCCCAAAAAATCATTTCAAGGACGACCAAAGATTGGTGGCCGAGGGAATAGAGGCCGCTGAATTGGTAGCCGCTGAGTTGACTAATCAGTATCTCTTCCCGCCTACGCTTTGTGACAGAAGTATATAGGCAATGATGACAAACTCGATCCATGTCAAACCGCACTGTCGCGATAATTGGAATTGTTATATTTGTCTCAGGTCTGTTTGGCGGAGTCGTGTTAGAAAAACTAGACGTCACCAATTTTACTGATAGTAATGATTCATTTTCCATCTCTGTGGATGATGATACAGGAACTAATCTATACAATTTAGTCGAAATCGATGAAGGCGACAATGACGAAGAGTCCGCGATAACTTGGGTATACCACGAATTTGTGTTCGCCTCAACTGGTGGCTCTGATGCTGTAACATGGGATTTTGCTGATGGAACCACTGCTACTGGATCGACGGTATCTCACATGTTCAAAACTTCGGGAGTTTACATTGTTACAGCAACCTCAATCGGTCTAGATCAAATCGAAATCGCTACAACAGAAGTTACTGTTGATAGAAACTCTGTAGCTGAGGTAGACAATATGGAATGCGTTTGTGCACCAACCGCTAAAGATACTGTGATTGACCTCGTAGTCCAACCAGGATTACAAACCATTGCTGGGTTTGTAGAAGTTGAACATGATGGCAGTAGTGAATCGTGTTCTTTACGCAATCCACTGCAAGAATGCCATTTGCGGGTAATACTCCAATATACTCAACAAGGCGAAATCATCGGGGAAGAAGTACTGTTCGACGAAACTTTCCGTAGTAATGAGCAAGTCGTTGATTACTCACTAGAGGGCGTTGAATTCACTCAAGGTCAAGGAGTACAACTCCGCTTAGAAACAGACCAGGTAAGAGATTGGCACAAGCCAAATGCCCAGTGGAGTAATACCGCCCCCATTACTAGCGATCAGTAATCAGCGGAACTCAAGATAATACGCCGTATTAATCATTGCTGCAAAAGCCATCCAAGCAATATACGGCCACATTAGTTTTGATTCAAATGGCGCTGCATCATATATCATGTAAGCATAAAGTGCGGTAAATAAAATCATGAACACCAACATGACTAATGAAGTAAAATATCTCTCAGAATTAAACACCGCAGGCCAAGCCAAATTAATCACCAATTGAATAACAAAAAAGGCGCAAATCAAAGCAAAATTTGAGAAATCATTACGTTTTGCTAGCACATTGATCAGGCTAATTGCCATACACGTGTAGAGCACTGCCCATACGGGTCCAACCACCCAACCAGGGGGTTGGAAAAAGGGTTCATACTCTGAATCAAAAGTCATACTAAAGCCTCATTATGGGCTTGTTATAATCAATTATAAAAACCTGTAATGAGTATTACTCGATACGGTAGGTGGTTTGGAATTAACTCTTGTTGTCGGGTATCAATTACCTCATATAGTAGAATTACCGACGGTAAAATATGGACAAAAAAATAACTTTTGCTATTGTTTTGATGATGTGCCTTGCAGGATGTATGCGCTCAGTGGATGACAATATCGGTGGCCCGTGGTGCAACAGTAATTCCGATGCGGAAGGAATTGTGAACAATACTGGTGAAACTTCAGAGGAATGTACCACTAAAGACACACTAAAAAATGCGATTCAAGATTTCGTCGACCTGATTGAAAATGGCCCTGATGCTAATATTACCACTCCAGTTGGTTATACTATGTCAGTTCAAGAGGTTTCGACAACCGGCGATATTTGGACATATCATGAAACCACGATTATCAGTCCAAATGGGTTTAAGATAACTACCGAAGACAATTATGGTAATGATAGTAAAATCGTAGATTACATTGTCGAAGGTACTCAAGTACAGGTTTCTGTCGTAAGCGATGAAGAATCTACTCAAGTTAGGATGAATAACACAAACACTCACCGAGATATTTTCGACCTTTGGTTCGGCAATATTGATGATTCATGGGACGGGATTTGTCATGCTGCTTGCGGCCAATGTGATGGGCCTAGCGCTTATGACTGTCTGACTTGTGCAGAAGCAGATGACCAATTATACGATCAAGATAATGACGGTGCAGGCTTGTGTGTATACTCTATTGAGACACATTGGGCAGATCGAGCATTTCAACTAAATGGGTCTCAAGAACACTATGATCAAGTTATGAATGTATCACTTGAAAGTCGTGAATCAGAGTATCATCAGTTAAGAAATGAACTTGGTATGGAAGACCCAACTGCTGAGGATTACACTCAGTATTACAATCCGGTTTCCGTAAATATAACTGGATTTAGGACAGTTGATGATGGAATGGTTTTTTCAGGCCTCGTCAACTTTGAAGGTTCTCCATTTGGGGCGATTGAAATTTATGCTGACAGTTCATTGACTGTCACTGGTTTTGGCCTTACCGATGTTGAGGATTCAAGAAATAATGTTAGATTCAACCTAATTTCTGGCGGTGAAACAGTCGTTGATATGGGTCTGCAACAGAGTGCCATACCGTTTTCTCTTGATTTGCAAGAAGATTATGAAGGTGGAGGATCTGTAGAAGATTTCGGTTTAATGTATATCTCAATGTACGACTTAAATGACGATAACTTGGTAACCGCTCTTGAAATCTCATACTATTCATGTCAATTAGGCGGTTTCACCCTTGAAGAATGCTTAGATGAAGAGATTGATAATGAAACTCTTGCAATTTATGAATTTTCTTTGAGAGCTTATGATACCAATATGGATGGTTATGCTAGTTCTGACGAATTTGTTGCATGGTTTGAACTGGCTGCATATGTTGGTGAGAATGGCGGATGTTTCGATGAATTTACCTACAACCTATCGATTGCTGAAGAGGATTGTAATGGTGACTCGCAATTCTGGGAAGATGCAACAGAATCCGAGGAGGAAGAGGAACTAGAATTTACTGGCTACTGGGTGGATTATGAAACCGCTAATTGGTCATGTAATTGGGAAGATACTGCAGACCCAGATGAAGATTATACCTCTTATTATTGGAGTTGTGACGACATCCGTGACCCACCCGAAGATACTGGTGACAATGATTGGTATTATTGTGAATATTATGATGACATTGCAACACACTACTGTACTAACGGGTTTGGTAGTCAAGGCACAGACGAAAATGGGGAATGGGGCAATTCAGCATCATTTACCCATTGGCGCGACGGTGGGGACCCAAGGAACGTTGAAGATGATGATTCTGATGAAGATGACAGTATTATGTTTACAGTAGATACATTGTTGTATGGATTAGCAGGAGATATGAATGATTACAACCTTACCTTTGCTAACTGTGTAGAAGCCGGTTATGATGACAACGGAGATTACACCAAGCGAACCTGTCAACCAGATTTATTCTCCATGTCCATCGCAGAGTCGGAGGAATATGGAATGATATCGTATCTTGATAATGATAATTCAGGAACAATTTCCTCAGGAGATGACATTATCATATATTTGTCTAGTTTTATAGAGATCGATGATGCTACTCATGTTAGGCTGTACTCGCAAGAGGCTGACAATTACAACGACCAGAACTCTTTGTTGCAAAATTAGTGTTGAACTTAGTGAAACAAAAAAGGGTTAAATTGTTAAATTAACCACATAAGCCGAGTCTATGCGACTCGTTAGGTCACTGCTGTTAGTCAGTTTACTAATTTCAGCCTCGTTAGTGGGTTGTATTAGCGAGGAAGGAACTACTGTAGTAATTGACGCAGAATCATTATTGGAGGTGGAAAATCCTTGCTTGCAAGGCTCAAGTGCTATTTCCCAAACAATGACAGAAATCATCGTTAATGGCGAATCCAGATTATTTAGATTATCAGCACCAAGCTCAGCAGCAGGAATAGAGTTGCCAATCATCATTGCCTTTCATGGCGGAGGCGGTGCAGCAGAAGATTTCCAGCAACAAGGTGAATTTGATCAGTTAGCAGAGCAAGAGAAATTCATCATGGCATATGCTATTGCACAAGATGACAGAACTGCTTCTGAAGGTGAGTGGTACCTAAATACCGCAGCAACTTCTAGCGATGATAATGATTTTACTGACGCAATCGTGGATGAGTTGTCAAAATCATATTGCATAAACCAAGACAGATTATACGCAATTGGCTATTCACTAGGTTCAATGTTTACCTATGAAGTTGCTTGCCAACTCAACCAACGCTTTGCGGCAGTTGCGTCTTTTGCCGGAACTATGCCAGTACAGCCAGAAACTTGTGATATGTTTGGCAGCATGTCAGTCATGCATATCCACGGCAAACTCGATTATATTATTGATTATGACGATGATTGGGATTGGAAAGATGGAGAGCATGAAGGTGTTGGTACAATGAGTGGTGTTCCTGGAATGATCGATTATTGGGGGCAAAAATTAGTTTGCCAAACCAGCGATACTAATAGCGACTTTCAACTTGAACACATAATTCATTCACAGTGTTCTAACAATGCTCGAGTCGAGCATTATGGTTTAGAATTTCAGGAGCATACTTGGCCCGATGAAATAGACGGTACTGCAACCTATCAACTAATCTGGAATTTCCTTAGTGACTTTACCAATTAGATTACGATTTGTTAATCATTCACGTTCTAGAACTGAATGACAATACATTACGTACAACTACCTAAATCTAAACACATAGTATATCTGCCGAGATTTATCGACAGTTCTGTGATTATCGTTAGATTCAGTTTTGCATCCAGTCTTCAATTTCCTTTGTTGCAAGAATCAAAGTAGGAGCCCAAAGACCCACAAATATACCTAAATTCTCATTACCAGTTACAAAGTAAAGATACAAAGATCCTACTACTGATAACATGCTTGCTACTAACCCAATTTTTCCTAATTGCCCGCTCATTTTAATTCGCTCCAATTATTTTTACATCCGTCCCCTATTAATATGATGTTTTTTTCTGTCGAGTGACTTTTTGGAAGAAATGGCCGTAAAACATTTACTTGACACTATAATTCCCTGACATATTTTCAAACTCTCAAGAATGTGCAGGATAGGATTAATTATCCAGCCCCACTAGGAAAAATGAGGGATTGTTATCTCAAAAGAAATAGTTGAACAAGACTCGCCTTCGTTTTACTTGATGAACGTTGGGTGGATTTAGATGTAGTCATTAGTTCCGTCGAAAAATCTCTCTCCAGTTCAGCAAACTCATCCATAGTTAATCTTATCTTGAACAGAACTTAACATTTGAGCCGACACACATTCGATACTCTTGAATGAAGAATAAATAGGAATGTTGCCTATAGATTCACAGGGTTTTGACTCACAAGGATTCTATTCCTTTTTTGATTTACTAAGAGCAGACTTGATTTTTTTAGCAATTCCAACAAGGAGAATCAGGTATGTTAGGGTTAAGAAAACCCATTTGAACATGTTGATTCCAGATCCTACAGAAACGAGTTTTTGAGAAATTGTGTTTGAATCGAGATAGCTGTTTATCATCATTATTTCAATAAAGTTTTCAGCCCAATCTGCAACCATGGCAAGAAGAGGCACCACCGTAATTATCTGACGTTCATGGAAGAAGTACATTATCCAAAAGCAATACATCGAGGCATAGATGATTGCAAAAATCACATCCCATATTTGTAGGAATTTCTTGTAGCAGCCAAGTTGATCTTGACTTCTTAATTCAAAGAAGTCTTGAACCATTTGCAAAGTATAACTGAACGTGAGTCCCAATGAATTTGAACTATCTTCTAGCCTGAAGCATTTACCAACTGGATCTAAAATTAGTACTGAGTATAGTGAAAAGGCTAGAGTAGAGCCAATAGCCAAGTATAGAGTTCTGCGATTTCCTGAATTTTCCTCTATCGGGATTGTACCAGAATCAGCCTCATGGGATAGTCCCTCCATAAGTCAATGGTCATTAGAATCATGCATAGGCCTTACGGTTGAACCCTCAGTTCACCTCTATCCGTTACGAGGTTCTTTCAATGAAGATTATCCAAAGTCTTCAGCAAGGTTGTTGCTTAACTAAATGGGTTCCAACTCACAAGCGGTCAATTATGATACTGGATAACATTTGAATGATTAAAAATCGCATGAGTATCTTCATGCGCACTCATGTTCAAGGTTGGCAATTGTTGAATGCACAGCGACTTCACGAAGGAGAGTTTATGGCCGGCTTCAATTTGAAGTATTGCATGGAAGCCTTTTGGGAAGAAGTTGATTTCGAATCAAAGATGAAAGAAGGAGTCCTTTTACAAAAAAGATTCAAGATTCTCTACAGAATCATGCTTGTTGTCTCTGGCATTTTGTTCTTCTTCGTTGGATGGATCATGTGGAACATACCTCTTGAATCTGAAGATGGAACTCCTCGCAGTTTATTCGTCGATATGAATGAGGCAGTAGGGTATGATTTGGCATGGCCATTGTTCCTCAGTGGTTTTTTCATTCAATTGTTTATTGCGCCCTGGTTTGCATTCTCCGGCCTTTCGAGGACGGGACGGCTTTCTATGTTGGTGCCAAAAGAGATTCGAGAATATCGTGACTTGAAGCGTGTCATTGAGTTCAGGCAAAGTCACGGGGCGAGAAACCCTAGCAAAGAAATTGAAGACCTTTACTGGGAGGTGTTGATGGATGACAATCATCGCTATCACAATGAAATTATCAGATACAAGTGGATGGACAAAGTGAAATGGAAACACCGTCCAGATGATTTCTTTGGACATGTTCGATACACAAAAGAAACAGGAGGGGCTTCACTTGGGAGTGTTGTCCCAAAAACTTCCGAGGCATATCGGAATTCCAATGCTACATTTGATGAAAATCATAAGGTAAACGGAATCGCTAACCCCGCCATACATCCTCTTCGACGACTTCTTCCTCCGTTGTTTTTGTTTTTCCTGACATCTGTGTCGTCGCTCATGGAATTACTCGTTATCCTTCAATCCGGAGAGTCAAACGCACTCAAAGAAGATGCTTTCAGATTATTTGCCCTACCTTGTTTTTTTGCGTGGTTTATTGTTCAACGAAATACAGACTTGCTGCCGAGTCGCAGACGTAAGCAAGACCAAAACGCCGATGATTTGAGGGATGAAGCTTTGAGTGAAAGACTAGACCTCTTACGCAACAAATACGTATTGGTTCGTGAAGATGAAGAATCGCAGGAGGCTATTGAATCCATAAACATAAGAAGCAATGGGGATAATCAATTATCAACTACAACGGCGATATTTCTGATGGTTTCGATTGCCACAATATGGGTAGGACTTGATTCAAATCCTTTGGATTTCACATTGGCATTTGGGTTTTCGTTACTAACCATTGGTTTGCTCGCAGCCAAACATTTCAGGTTGACCCAATTTGCTCTAAGCTTCAAAGGCTATCGCGTCACGCAGAAACATCTCCATCTTCTGGATGGCATTTACAGTAAAAAATTGAAGCGGAATGAAATTCCTGAGCACTCTTGCATTCGAATGATTGACTTATATCCTACGAATACGGTGAGGTACTACAGGGGTCCAAACGTTTGTCTTCACCTTATTCGTCTCGTTCGAGATGAACCCGATCCTTTTGCTCGAATGGGCCAACAAATCATCAAACCTGGATACAAGCTAAACGGGTATGACGAGACTTTTTTCGAGGGAGTAGGCCCGGAAAATGGTGGTGTCAAATGCTGGGTTGAAGACATAAAAATACGGTTTGAATTTAAAACCAAAGCCGAGCAACGTGAATTTGCCGAAAAACTTGCATCGGATTTGTCTTTACCTCTCCGAGAGCACTGGCGATGGAACGATAAGAAAAAATCCCCTCTCTTTTGGCTTGGTTCTGATTGGGATTCAATTCCAGAGAACCTGAAAGTATGATCCAAGAACTCACAAGAGTTCAAACCCATAGGCCTTGAGGGATGTCTATGAGCGAGTTGCCTAAGGGCGTTGACTTGTCGGGGTTTGTTCGTAAGCCACCTCGGCCTACTGCGACAATGACGCTCACCAGAGACGGGCCAAATGGGCCCGAAGTCCTGCTAGGCTTGCGCAGTGAAACCATGGCGGCATTCCCCGGTTATTGGGCATTTACTGGTGGTGGTGTATCGAGAGTTGATACTGCAGCAGTTGAATCTTTTTCCGTCCTTGATATTGAACATGGTAAAGCCATTGCTTGCATACTTCGAGAGACTTGCGAAGAGCTTGGATTAGCACCAAATGGCGACCATGTTATTTCTATAGATGAGAATGCTAGGTTTGACGTTATCAAAGACAAGACCAATTGGCTACCACATGCAGAGGATTGTAATATTCCAGTGAACGTTGACAACATTAGAATTCTTGGCCATCGAATAACCCCGCCATTTGGACCAATTCAATTTGATAATGCCTTCATCCATTTCCATTGCGGGGAATGGCAAAGTGTACCAGAAATTGACCTTGAGCCACAGACAGAATTTGATGAGATTATGTGGGCTTCTCCAAGCGAAATACTCGAGCGATGGTCAAGAAATGAAATCAAAGTTGCACCACCAGTCATTTCGATATTGATGGAATTTATTAGAATCATGAAGTTCTGTGGCGATGATATAGTGGAGGCAGCAGAAAATATTTCACGACGCAAACCCGGAAGACAGTCAATTCTATTTGGTTATGGAGTGGAAGTTGTCCCGATTAGAACCGTTACATTACCTCCCGCAGATCATACCAATTGCTATTTGCTAGGCGACCCAGATGGCGAGTTTATCATTGTTGACCCTGCAGTTGTTTATCGTGAAGATATGGAGGCTCTAGCCGAAGCAGTTGACCGGCATAATGGTACACCAATTGCCGTTGCTTACACTCATTCACACAGTGACCATCTAGCAGACAATGATTTACTGAAAGAAGCCTTTGATTTGCCGGTATGGGGTAGTGAATATACTGCCAGAAGCGTTCACTGTGACCGGATTTTGCAAACTGGAGAAGTATTGCACTTAGGTAAGCAAAAATGGAGTATAATCATCACCCATGGGCATCACCCAGGCCACGTTTGTTTTGCCGGTGAAGCTGGTCTTGTCGCTGGTGATATGGTTGCTGGATTTGGCACGATATTGATTCCACCAGCCACAGGTGATATGGACCTATATATCGAGGAATTAGGGCAACTTAGAGACTTAGCACCACATTTGTTATTCCCTAGCCACGGCCCAGTCATCGCCCTGCCGCAAAAGAAATTAACTCACTACATCCAACATCGTGGTGCACGGCACGAAAAGGTGTTACAAGCGGTTGAAAGCGGATTATCAGACCTCCAAAACATTGCGGTCACGGCATATGAGGATACTCCAGGTGCCCATCCGGGACTTGCTAAAGACCAAACCTTAGCGCATCTATTGTCTCACCAACGCCGCGGCAAGGTCAGTAGGGATGAATCGAACAATTGGCATGCAAGCATTGATTGATGACACGCATTAGGCTAGACATGCCTCGCCGATTAGTTATCACCAAAGCAGGTTCGCCATCTGTACTGGAGGTCATAGAAATGCCAATGCCAGAGCCTCAAGCAGGCGAGGTGAGAGTTGAAGTCCACTTTGCCGGAATCAATTTTGCCGATACTCTAATGCGACTTGGATTTTACCGGCCAAGACCACCGTTTCCTTTTACTCCCGGATATGAAGTGAGTGGAATTATCCATTCCCTTGGCAAAGGAGTAACCGAATTTGAGGTTGGGCAAAGAGTAGTTGCTGCAATGTCCAATGGAGGACAGGCAAGTCATGTAATTGCCGCAGTTTCTCGAGTAATTCCTTTGCCCGATGAAATGAGTTTGGAAAAAGCCGCCTCTATGCCAGTCACTTACCTCACTGCTCATCACATGCTACACCACTTAGGCAATCTAAAATCGACAGACACTGTACTAATTCATGGTGGCGCAGGTGGGGTTGGTACTGCAGCCCTACAACTCTGCCAATGGGCAGGAATCGACAAAGTTTGGGCGACTGCTTCAGGACATAAGGCAGACATTATCAAGCAATATGGTGGCATTCCAATTGACCGACACAATCAGGACTTTGTTGAGGTAATCAAACAAGCAACAGGTGGTCGGGGAGTCGACCACATCCTTGACCCAATCAGCGGAGAGAACCTCAAACGCAGCCTGAAAGTATTAGCTATGGGTGGCAAAGTCTACTCTTTTGGTATGTCTTCAGCAGCCCCATCTAGTAAGCGTTCCCTGCTCAAGGCTTACATGGCGTGGCGAAAAACTCCTAAACTAGACCCAATGAAGATGATGAGTCGCAATCAAGGCATCTTTGGCGTTCATATGGGGACATGGGATGATGAAGTAGTCATGGCAAGTCAACTACAACGAATTTTGGAAGGAGTCAAAGTTGGTGTTTTGGACCCTGTTATTGATTCGATATTTGACGTTGAAGACGCAGATAAGGCTCATCAACACATTCACGATGCCAAGAATATCGGTAAAGTCTTACTACGGTTCAAGTAGCATTCAATAAGCGATATTCACACAGCATGATGAGGCGGTAGTATGAAGGCTAACATGAGCGGATTTGACCTTCGAGCAATTGTTGGCGAGTTAAGCCAATTTGCTGGTGCTTATGTCAAGAAATCATACATGCCGCATTATGAACAAATCGTCTTACGTATCAATCCAAAAGAAAGTAACCAATTTGATTTAGTAATCGTAAGAGGCTCTAGAGTTTACACCTCAACTCGTGACCGTCCTATGCCAATGACGCCCCCACCATTTGCTATGGTATTGCGGAAATTCCTGAAGAATGCCCGCATGACTGCGGTAAGGCAATTGGGTTTTGATAGGGTGCTAGCACTTGACTTTGACACCAAGTATGGTCAAATGCATCTTTATGTTGAGGTATTTAGGGAGGGTAACGTAATTCTTGTTGACCAAGATGGAATTATCATTCAGCCCTTGACTCACGCCAAGTATTCAGGACGTATTCTCAAGAAAGGAGTTGAGTACCAACCTCCACCTGCTGCTTTAGACCCACACGATTTAGACGAAACTGCTCTAAAAGACATGTTTGAAAATTCAGACCGTGATTTAGTGGCAACTTTGGGTGGTAAAGCAAACTTAGGCGGAACTCATGCTAATGCAGTATGTGAATTAGCCGGAATCACCGCAAATTCAGCCACTGCTGAGGTAGATGTAGGTAAAATTCACCAAGCATTGCAAACCTTACTCGCTAGTCTGACAACAGATGCCAAAGGCTATCTTATCCTCAAACCAGATAAGGAACAAAGTAGCGCTGATCTACAGGTTTTATCTGATGAGCAAACAGATGATGTTAAGCGAGATAAATTTCTTGAACAATATGCTAATGAAGCATCTCCAACCTTACTTCCTGCCCATGACGGTAAGCCCAGAATGGAGTTTGCGACATTGTGTGCTGCAGTCGATGCTTGGCGTGGACCGCATGACGCTGGCGCACTTGCCCGCCGAGAAGCAGAGAAGTTGGACATTGCGTCACCAGGTCGTGGGTTCTCAACAGAAGTTGAGAAACTAGAACGTCGTAAAGCGCAACAAGAGAAAGCCCTATCAGGATTTACGAAAAAAATTGAGAAACAACAGTTGATCGGCCATACCATCCAAAACAATTGGAGTCATGTTGAAAGTTTGCTTTCGCAAATAAAACAAGCAGTTGAGACTAATGGTTGGAAAGATACTCAAAAAATGGCCAAACAAATTCCATGGATTGTTTCTATGAATGGAGCTGAGCGAACCTTCATCAGTATTTTACCTGATGATAATGGTGAGCCTAAAGGCCTGCAAGCACAACTTCGCCTAGATGATACTGTTCACCAAAATGCTCAGTATTTCTTCACTACAGCAAACAGGCAAAAAGCCAAGACCAAAGGCGCAGTTGAAGCATTAGAAGAAACCAATATACAACTTAAACGGGCCCTAAAGAAAGAGGTCAAAGCCAAAGAAACTGGCCGATTAAGTAAAGTAAAACGCAGTAAACGATTATGGTTTGAAAACCATCGTTGGTCAATGACTACAGGTGGTCATTTACTGGTTGGTGGTAAAGATGCCAAGGGCAATGATGCGATTGTCAAGAAGCATCTCTCCGGCTCTGACATGTATCTCCACGCTGATATCCATGGCGCCCCAAGTTGCAGCCTCAGGGCAACTCAAGGTTTTGTCATCGATGAAAATCCACCGGCCAATATTCCCAAAGATATTCCCACTTACAAATTAGTCGACAAATTGGGTGACGAGAGAATTAACGAGGATAAATTAATCGAGGCAGCAACTCTTGCTTTGTGTTGGAGTCGGGCATGGTCCAGTGGCGGAGGTCACGGGACAGTATTTGCCGTAAAGCCAGCCCAAGTTTCCAAGACCGCACAAACCGGCGAGTATGTTGGTAAAGGAGCATTTATTGTTCGTGGTCAACGACAATGGTTTAGGGATTTAGACGTTAAAGTTGGTATTGGTATAGTGGCGATAAATGGCGTGCCACTATTGATGAGCGGTACTCCCGAGTTAATCTTGTCAATTTGCTCGAGGTATGCAATCTTAAGTTCTGGGATTTCCAAGAAAGACCGATTGGCTAACAGGATTTACAAGAATACTGGGATTTCCACTGATGAAATACTAGCAGTACTGCCCGGGCCTTGTGATATCTTAGAGGAGCGTGGGATTTTCACTCCGTTTGTCCCAGAATCCTCGGAAGAAGAGTGAACTAATCGATATTGTAATGCATGTTTATGCAATCTGCACATCTACCAGATGCATCAACAGATATTCCGTCTAATCTGCCACACCTGACGCAGGAGATTCCACTAAGTCTCACGTATGCGTATTTGCTGCTTTGCATGGTTTGTGAAAGTCCTTCGACCGTTTTATACTCTTGTTAGTCTACATGTTCCTGATTTTTGTTGGGTTATTCGGCTGTATTGGCTAGACGAATTCCAGCAATACATCATATTTTGAAGTAAAAGATTCAGCACAGTTCATGGAGGAAGGTGAAAAGTTGAGTCTTTTTACTCGACTGAGTAAGTCTACAACGTTCCGTTCTTTGATGCTTTTTTCCGCCTTTAGAGCAGTATATGGCATGGGCATTTTAGTGGTCACTTATTTTATCGCAACTAGCGATAATCTTCCGATTTGGACCTCCATCATATTCTTACTATTCTCGATGGTATTCTCACGGGTTTTATTTAAGTTCATCAAAAAGAAATGGGCGAAGGGAGAGAATCATTCAGATCCTATCATACCAACGACCGTGATTTGAATTCGTCTACAGTATCGGTGACGCAATCCTCTAGCGAAATCCACTCCATGCCTAGGACTTCAGTGGCTTTTGCTGAAGACATATTAGAATCTCCGTTGAAGAAACCCTTGACAGTTTTTCTGGTCATGTAGCGTTTCTTACCTCTCAGTCCGTTAAACCAGTCAAATAATACGACAAGCGACATCATTGAGCGCGGAATGCCTCGCTTTGGAGCCTTGCTGTCTGGGTATAGTTTCTTAACAGTTCGGCAGACATCAACCAGTGTTAGGTTGTTGTGAGGTGCTAGAATGAATCTTCCTTCAGCTGCGTCAACCTCATAGGCTCGCCTATGGGCTATTGCAACATCTTTAACATGGACAATAGAGAGTGGTATTTTAGGTGCCATTGGAACATTACCATTGATAATATCAGGAAAGAAGTTAACGCTTGGTGTGGCATTAACAAACCCGCCGCCTATAACCGCACTTGGATTGATAACCCGTAAATCGATCTCAAATTCTTTGGCTAGTTCCCAAGCTTTGCGTTCTGAATCAGTTTTAGCGATGATATACGGTGATGAGCGTTCGGTTTGCCAATCATCTTCAGTCTTGGGTCGCCCTTTGGGAGTATTACCAACTGCTGCTACACTTGAGGTATAGATCACCCGTTTAATTCCAGCATCTCTGGCTGCGGTTAGTAGATGGGTGGTGCCAAGCAGTGCCGTATCAATAATTAGTTGACCATCTTTGGTATTGGAATAAATCGTTGCAGTGTGAAATAATGCATCACATCCTTTCATCATTTCAGCCCAATTATCTGCTGCTAAAATATCACCCTCGACTAATTCTAGTCGTTCAGTAACATCGATGTTCGTTGCGTGTCGTAATACATGCGCAGTCTTAGTCTCATCATTGAGGTTACGAACCGAGCCTTTGACATGGTATCCGTGTGCTAGTAAATCACCAACTATGTGATTGCCAATATGGCCATTTACCCCAGTCACAAATATGGTTTGGCCATTTGATTTTGGCTTACTTGTCACAACATCACCAGCATATTCTCAAGGTTCTGAGTTAAAACATTATGTTTGTCAATTCGTCACTCATATTGATGTATGACCCAATCAACCGTCATACAATGCCTGCACAGAGTGTTGAGGAAGAACTAGCTGAACTTGCCGCACTTGTCGATGAGGCTGAGCGGCTTGGATTTGACCCTTGGCCTCCAGCAAAACCTGAGCGTCCTTGGGCCCGTTGGGCTATTGGTTCGTTCATGATTATCCTCATGGTCTCTGCAGTATCTAAGGTCATGTTCCGCTTTGTCTCCATCTAATGATGAAGTTACAAGTCAGTTTTTAACTTCAGTCTCTACGAGTCAGTAAAGCAGCACCAAGTAACGCAACTATTCCAATCATGCTTGAGAAACCAGGAGTTTGCATTGGGTTCTCATCAGAGTAAGCGTCAGCAGATGTTGAATATAGTCTAACCATATTCCAGTCGCCATCAACATCAACATCTGGGCTAATGTGAACCATGTCACCGTCAGAAATAGTACCTGACATATCAGCATCATGGAACATTACAACAGCATCTAGAGTCATTGCATCAGTAACAGAGACCTTCATTAAATCATCTTCACAGTCCATAGTTGATGATTCTCCCATACCCATCATGTCATCAGAGCTATCACTTCCATCCATTGTACACATTGCTAGAACAATTGAATAGTCGCTAAATGAACCTTCCATAGGCATGTCGTGTGAGTTGCTAATCATCCAGTCAAACATACTGCCATGCTCACCATGGTCGTTGTGTCCATCATTACCGTTGTCATCATGTCCATCGTCCATTCCATCATCGCCGTTATCGTTATGGTTTGGCTCGTCAGACCAGTCGCCACAGTCGTTGTCCCCGTCATCGACGTAGTCTGCAGGGACTTCGTCACCATTGTCACAAGTAAACATTTCACCATCACCGCTTTCTATTGATATGAAGTACTCATCTATGTCAAGAATAAATTGGTCTAGTTCATCGAGGTCTAAATCACCAGACTGATCGGCATCATTGTTATCGAATATGGCATTGATTTCGTCGACCATAGATTGTGGCAATGACTCATCATCTTCCCCTCCACCATCAGGGTCTGGAGAATTCATGAATGCAATGAATTCATCAAAGCTCATTGTTCCACTATCATCAGTATCTGTCATATTGATTAGTTCATCTGCTGTAGGAGCTCCAGAATCATCTATTCCATCATTACCGTTGTCATCATGCCCATCTCGGGCTTCCGCACCATTCATTTCCTCTCCATCTTCTAGGGACATCATGTAATCATCGACGTCTGTCACAAACTGTTCCATTTCATCCAGTTCTAATTCGCCTGAATCATCCAAATCACTATTGTTGAAGATTTCTTGTAGGTCAGAAATCATATCTTGTGAAATTTCATCGCCAGCACCGTCGCTAAACACTACTTCAAATTCTGCGAAACTCATGCCTTCGCTTCCGTCGGTATCAGCCTCAAATAGCAAATTTTCGTCATCATCGCCATTTTCTACGTAATCATCTAATTCATAAATAAACCCTTCAAGTTCTTCGATATCTAGGTCCCCCGAATTATCATAATCGTTATCGGCAAATATCTCGGCGAATGTTGGATCATTTACATCCATTTCCTCACCAAAAGTGGCATTGAATTCATCAAGACTCATTGTACCACTTTCGTCAGTGTCTGTAATCGATAAGAGTTCTGACGGGGTAACGAGGTCATAATCGTCATCCATTGATTCATCATCTCCATCTGGACAATCTTGGATACCATCGTTAACCTGATAAATCCAAACTTGACTACCATCCATGCAAGTGAAAGAGTTTATCTCATTGCCCTCGCTGTCGTATTGTTGCTCATCAGAGCCATCACATTCGGTTTCTCCGTTGTTTACTAAGAACACCGGAATCTCATCACCATTTGTACAGGTGAACATTGGTTCATCATCATGGCCGTGGTCATCGGGACCTTCATCTTCGTCGTCATGATCATCAGATTGGATTGCTACTATCAATCCGCTACCAGTATCTGGGTTGAATTGATATAATACAGTGATATTTATCTCGATGATTCCTGTTTCATCCTCACCGCTGGTTTGACAGTCTTCAATTCCGTCATTTACTTGAGATATCAAGATATAGCTGCCATCATAACACTCATAATACGAAGTTTCGTACCCGTCTTGATAACTTGGCTCATCGGTTCCATCATCACAATCATCGTTTCCGTCGTTGGCATATTCGTGCATGATTTGTTCACCATCTAGACAGTTGAAACTAGATTCATAAGTCATTGTCCATGTCATTATCTGTTCGTTGGTTTCGGAAATCATGACTCCAGTTGGGTTTGTACATTCATCGGTAGATTGGTCATAAATGCCATCACAGTCATCAGGGTTTTCTGCTTCAATTAGGTAAATGTAATTATCATCTCCAATAGACATTTTTTCGGGGTCCCCCTCTTCATCATCATCCCAGGCTGAAAAGTTACTTGGTAGATTGTTGATTCCATTGTCTACTACTTGGTAATCATCTGGGTTTTCTACTTCAGTATAGCACATCGAATCGTCAAGCCCAGTTTCATCCCATGAAGATTCTTTGTCAAATATACCCTCACTATCATAGACTAGGTTGTCGTTAACGGTAATGTATAGGCATTCAAAGACAAACTGTTCTTCATAATCATATTCATCAGACCCGTCACCGCAATCATTGTCCCCGTCATTGACATAGTCTGCAGGGATTTCATTACCGTTGTCACAAACAAAGACTTCATCCTCTCCTGGATCATTGTCATCACCATAATTACAGATATCTTCACGAACCCACTGTATCTCGACGTCATCGTTGGTGATAACAGCCGCTATAAGAGTGTAGCATCCTACATCAGTTAACAAGTGGTTTATGTCTACGTAGTAGATCATATAGCCATCACCCATGTCTGTGAATTCTGTAGGCTGGATAGTCATTGATGTTATCGAATTTCCATCCATGTCATAGAGGTCAAAATGAACTGTATTTACATTTTCAAAACCAGTATAAATTGAAAATTCAGGAGTTGAATAATCATTTAGACTGCTTGCCCAATTATCGGTAAGAGCTGCGTTGATTTCTGAGTTGCCCTGTCCATCATCGCCGTCTCCATCATCCATACCATCCATAGGTGATAGAGTAAATGGTAATGCCTCGTAAGGCAAGTTAGGATTAATATTTAGGTAATTCAGCGAAGTTTGCTCATCCATCATGGTAATAGTTGAAATTGAAGTTTGTCCATCCGTGGTTTCTATCATAGTCACGGAATCAACTAAGAAATCCATACCGAGTGTGAAGGTCATAGTCATTGAATTGTCCATTTCATCTTCCATCGTTGTAGAGAATGAGTAGCCATTGTCTGTACTCAATCCTGCTTCATATAATGCCTGTGAAGGGTCAAAATCTTCTGGTATCTCAGCGCTAGGCATTTCCATACCGTCCATACCCATATCTATATCCATGCCATCATCGTCCATGTTACTGCCATTCAATGATGTAGCCAATGAATTATATTCTACTGCGCTGTTCATCAACATTTCATTTCCATCCCAATCCACCTGTATCAGCGTAGTGCCATCTGCAGCAGCAGTGATTAGTTCAGATTGTGACCAAGCGAATACGCCCATATCTACATCCATACTTTTGTATAATCCTGAAGGGCTAGTAACCTCAACAGATTCCCAGTCACCACCTGCTCCGTCTGAACCTTCTTGCATAATTCCAATTGTTTTGTCTGCGGCAGGTTGTGATCCAACTGTTGTAATGAATTCCGAAATGGACTCTTTTAGCATCATTTCAGTCAAACATGCATTGTTATTTGTTGCATTGACATCATAATTATAGGCAGTTTCGTCGGCATTACAGCCAGGGATTTCAACAATTGCGTCGACGATTGCGTCAATATCTTCGTCAGTTAAATCCATACATCCGGCCATAACAATAGAACAGGCAAAAAGCACTGCTAATATTTTCTTCATGAATTAATCCAACTACTGTTGCTTAATAAATCAATCACCGACAGATAATATCCTAAATTACCGCTTAGTTGAAAAAGACAACACATTAGCGATGGACATAGTCCCTTAGTGTAGCGGTCCATCATGGAGGATTCTGGTTCCCCCGACCTCGGTTCAAATCCGAGAGGGACTACCAACTGTGTAGAAAATTATTCTTCCTCAAGTGATTGCTCGGCTGGGAATTTTACTCTCAACGCGGATTGAGTAACGTTAGAGATTGTCCCGAATAGTAACACGATTATTAGCAGGAAACAACCAGCAAATAAACAGAACAGAATATTGTAATCCTCATTCCAATCTGCGTCAAATGGCTTGAAAGTGTAAATTATGTAAGCAAGAGCAACAGCCCAAAATATAGCTAGGGGCCAAAAACTCTCACGTTTGCTCATAACTTTAATTTTGAATCTTTTGAATTAAATCTGTCGCCTGCAGTTGATATTTGTCCTAGTCAAAAGATTCATATTTCTTGGCAAGATCATCCTGCTTGCCAATGGTAAACCCAGTCACCATTTGCATGGCTGAGCCGTATTTTATCATACCAGAATATTCCTGCACTTTACCAAATATAGACACCCTTAATCGATATTTAGTTTTCTTTTTAGTACGGCGTTTTCGATGATGTTTGTAGAAATGGACACCAACTTTGTAAGTACCCTTTGGTGGATTTTTAGTCCACACCACATTCTCAACCGGATTATTACTAACTGGTTTTACGTTCATATCAACGTCAAGTTCTCCGCCGCATTCACTTTCTTTGTTATTGAAATATATTCTTTCACCAGATGGACAAAACAGATGCAAGTCTAAATCGTTGTAATCATCCCATGCCAGTGATACTTGCACCGCACCAGATTTGCCACCTTCACGCTCAAGTCTTTCGTCCATGTCGTCATTTTCAGGTGGGGCTTCTTCGACAATGATACCCGAACCAACCATTTCAGTTTCAACAAATGTGGCGTGTTCTTCTAACTCATCTTCATTTTCTTCAATCCACTCGCCTCTGGCGGCTAGTTCCATAATGCGCTCTTCATCAGTAAGGTCATCTTCAACAACTTCGGCAATTTCGGGAAGTTCGCCGATAATGTCTTCCAAAATTAAGCGAAGTTCCATGATGTTGGTATTTCGCTCACCATCTCTGGTTTTCCATTGGTCGTACTGTTTTTCATCTAATTCCTCGATCTGTACAGTTCTTTCAACAGGCGGATGGTTCTCTGTTGAGGCTTCATCTTGAGCAATAACTGTAGTCGTTGTGTTGGCATTATTTAGTGGAGGGAGGTCGGGTGCGTATTTTCTCCTCCTTGCCTCTCTAAGTAGACGCATATTTCTGCGTTTATTTAGTTTGTAAGCCGTATACAGCGTAGCAGATGCTGCTAAACCGATGCCGCTCACAATGAGTGGTCCCATGGAGGTGTATGCAAACTGCTCATATATTGCAGATTGGTTCCCCGGTCATTTCAAGAAAGGAATGCTGAATTAATTTTATTCAACATATCTTTTCCTGGCCTTAGTTCTGAATCTGGAACATCGATAAGTGCTGTATCGACCAGTCCCAAGTCTTCGATTAATGATGCTTTAGTGTTGTCAAAATACAATAGACCAGTTACGTGCTTTGCATCAGTCTCTGCTTCATGCAGTGCAGTTAGTGCCGCAACAGCATTACTCGGGTCGTGTTCATCAGAAATTGTTTCTAGTCTAATTGTGGACCCGTCATGCAAAGTTATGTCTCTGAAATGTCCTTCAGGGACTTCAACTTCGGTAATTGGGTTGAAATGTGGGATATAATCAGTCATGTGTAGAGTAACTTCATTTTCTTTAACGTAGCCATAAGATTTCATTGATTCATCGTTATTGTTGAATGTTACACAGGGTGATATTACGTCGATTAGTGCGAAGCCTTTGTGCGACATGGCCGCCTTTAGCAGTGCGTTTAATTGTTTTTTAGAACCAGAAAAAGATCTGGCAACAAAGGTACATCCGAGGTTGATTGCTAGTGCGCATAGGTCAATAGGCTGCGTTTTATTGATTGGCCCTTTCTTCTTTTTCGAACCAATATCTGCAGTAGCAGAATATTGCCCTTTTGTTAGACCGTAAACTCCGTTATTTTCCAAAACGTAAACCATGTCCATGTTTCTTCTAATGGCGTGAATAAGTTGGCCTATTCCAATAGATGCAGAATCACCATCACCAGATACTCCAATGTATAGCAAGTCCTTGTTTACTGCGTATGCTCCTGTACTTACAGATGGCATTCTGCCGTGGACAGTATTGAAGCCATGAGATTGTCCAAGATAGTAAGCAGGTGTCTTGGAAGAACAACCAATACCGGACATTTTAGCTATTTTATGAGGTTTAATGCCGTTTTCCCACGCTGCGTTAATTATTACATTTGAAATTTGGTCGTGACCGCAACCAGGACAAAGAGATGATTTCCCACCGGTATAACTGTCCTTAGGCTCATTGATCACATTTAGTTTTACAGTTCTTGCTGGGCGTTCTCGCTTTTCACTCATAATTGCCCCTCCTTCAAAGTTTTTAGAATCAAATCAGCGTAAATTTTTCCTCTTGGCGGCATGCCGTCTGAGTATGCTACGCTGAGCAATTTGGGTACTAAATGGATTGGGATCTCCTTTCTTAATATGCCATACAATTGCCCGTCTCGATTAATTTCTAACACAATTGTTTTTTCATGTCGGTCAATGAAATTCTCGATTTCACTGTGTGCTGGTAGCGCTCTTAGTCTACATTGGCTAACTTTGATACCAGTCGCTTCGAGTATGTCATCAATTTCTTGGATGGTATTTTCCATGCTGCCAAGATAAACTATTCCGATTTCACATTCTTTCTCTTCACGTAAAATAGGTGCAGGTAGTTGGTCTCTAGCACTGTCAATCTTTGTGCGCAATCTAGTCATTAATTGTAGATAATCATGCGGCTTTTCCGAATATACTCCCATTGGGTTGTGTCCAGTTCCTCGGTACAAGATAGGTGCCATGCCGGAGCCGGGAAGAGTTCTGTATGGTATTCCATCGCCATCGACATCAAGATACCTGCCAAATTCTTCAAAGGCTTCAAACACATCACGGTCTCGAACAACTTTCCCTCTATCCATTTCTTGAGTGGGGTACTCGAATCCTGAACAAGCCCAACGGTTCATCCCTAGATCTAAATCGCTCATACCAAATACCGGTGTTTGGAATCTTTCGGTATAATCGAAGGCTCGCCAACCGAATTCAAAACATTCCTCTACTGTGCCAGGGAACAGTACAATGTGTTGTGTATCACCGTGACTGCCTTCGTAAAGCATAGTAATGTCTGATTGTTGAGTTCTAGTTGGCAGGCCAGTTGAGGGCCCTACTCTGCAAACATCCCAAAATACGGATGGGATTTCCGCAAAATATGCGAGACCAATAAATTCCTGCATTAATGAAATTCCTGGTCCTGAAGTTGCAGTCATGCCTCTGCCTCCGGCCCAACCGGAGCCAAGAACCATGCCAGCAGCTGCTAGTTCATCTTCTGCTTGAATTACAGCACAGGTAGATTCTCCATCATCATTAGTTCTAATCTGTGGAATCCACTCAATCATGCCCTCAGCCAGTGATGATGAGGGGGTAATTGGATACCATGCTAATAGTTGGGCGCCACCAAATAATGCGCCCAGAGCGATTGCTTCATTGCCTTCAACAAAGAATTGTGGAGTTTCTATTACTCGTTCTTCTACTATGTATGGGTCTTGCTTGGACAGGTTTTCACGAAAGTATGTTCTGCCCATTTCTAGCGCAGTAGTGTTTAATTCAATTGCCGAGGCTTTACCTTTGAATTGTTTCTTGACAGCAGATTCCAAGGCTGTTTGTTCGATTCCTAGAATCTCGGCAAGCGCACCAACATAGACAATGTTAGTGATTAACTTCGCCAGTTTTGGATTAATCTTACGCGCAATCTGATTCATTGGGATTGGATATGAGACAATGTCTTCACGGTTCATCTCAAGCTTTGAATTCTCGTTCCACACAACTACAGTACCGGGTTCTAATGCCGCTAAATCCTCTTCCCAAGTTGCTGGATTAACCAGTACTTGGATGTCAGTACGATTGCCTGGTGCCTGATAACCATGGTCTGAAAGCCTAATTATGTACCATGTGGGTAAACCAGAGATATTAGATGGGAACAGATTTTTTCCGCTAACAGGCACACCCATCTCAAATAGAGATTGAAGTAAAATGAGATTCGCTGATTGTGAACCTGTACCGTTTGCTGTTGCAATATTAATTGTGAAATCGTTGGCAATGTTTTCCATCGGATTATTTCTCCTTTGGCAGAGTTTCCTCGCCCTTAACGCTAGGGGTTGGCATACACTCTTTGAACATGTTGCTTGTAATCTGGGATATATTATGCTAGTTTTCAATAGTGAAACTCAAAACCAAATACGTTGTCCGAGCATCATGGCAGACGAAAAAATGGACAAATCTTGGGAAAAAGCACGAAAAATGCTTGACAAAGGAAATACCTCTGGATGTTTAGATTTATTGCGTGAGGTAGATGCTTCAGGCGAACACGCAACAACGTTAAGACTAGCCGGCGAAGCAACTTGGGCTAATGCCAAGAAAAAAGATTCAAAATCTGAATACCGCAAAGCCGCATCATTACTGCGCGATTCGGTGAAGAAAGCTCCAAGAAACAAAGGCAATAATTCGGTTTACAATGAGTTACTCAATGAGATGCAAGACAAAGGCGTAAAGGAAACAAATCTACCGCGCCTACTCAATGATGGAACGCCAACAATTGCCGGCCTTGGGGCTCTAGTTGGAGTGATTATTCTCGCTTTGTTGTTAGTCAAGGCTGCGTCGTACACTCCGCCCACAGATTTGCCGACCGAGGCAAAAATGCGCTTAACTTGGACAGATGCTTCTGGCGCGTACAACGATGAAACCATCACCATCTCCCTAGATCCTGATGCTGCTCCTGTGCATACCGAGAACTTACACTTGCACGCTGTTGCGGGTGAATATGACGACTCACCATTCCATCGAATAATTGATGATTTTATGATTCAAGGTGGCGATTTTGAACGCCAAGATGGCACTGGCGGTTATGCTGCTAAATGGTTTGGCTACTGTAACGGAGAAGCAATGGATAGTTCCACTGACTGTTCCAGTGAAACACTTTACACAATGCCAGATGAGGCGGATAATGGACTTCTTCACACGCCTTGTACTATTTCAATGGCCAAAACCAGTCCGCCAAATACCGGCGGTAGTCAATTCTTCCTAATTCCAGGTGATAGCACGCCAAACTGGCTAGATGGTGTTCACACAGTATTTGGCGATATTACCGAAGGCTGTGAATTTGTGACCGCAATCAGCCAAGTACCAACCGATGGCAATGACAACCCGATTAATCCAGTGACGCTTGTTAGCGTAACTACCAACGGCGGAGAAGATACTCCATGGTGGTATTTCTGGTAATTTAACTGAGATTATTCGAAGCGTTTGATTGATAGATGTCTTCGTTTTGGCATGTGTCATGACGACCGTCGATACCTTCAATGCAAAACGGGAACTTTCTATTGGCGGGCATTATTATTCGATGTCTGGATTGGATGAAAATGGCATTGATACTTCCCACCTACCATATTCAATTCGTATTCTACTGGAAGGCGCACTTAGGGGCAATGATGGATTCTTGATCACTGAACAAGATGTTCGTAATATCGCAAATTGGCAACCTAAGTCAGAGCGCGGTGAGATACCATTTAGACCTTCAAGAGTTATCTTGCAAGATTTCACCGGTGTTCCTGCGGTGGTTGATTTGGCTGCCTTAAGGGATGCCATGGTGGAGATGGGCGGAGATCCCAGTAAGGTCAATCCTCAAGTCCCAGTGGACCTAGTGATTGACCACTCAGTTCAAGTCGATGTTTCTGGCGCTCATAGCAATGCTTTGGACATGAATCTAGATATCGAATATCATCGCAACATGGAGCGTTATACGTTTCTTAAATGGGGTCAAAAGTCACTAAAGGATTTTCAAGTTGTACCACCATCAAGAGGTATTGTCCACCAAGTGAATCTTGAATTTTTAGCAAGTGTTGCTAGGCAAGAAAATGGCATTTGGCTTGCCGACACATTGGTGGGAACTGATTCACACACTACAATGATCAATGGTCTTGGAGTACTTGGATGGGGTGTTGGCGGAATTGAAGCAGAGGCAGTTATGCTTGGCCAACCGATATACATGTTGGCCCCAGATGTAGTTGGAGTTAGATTAACGGGCTCACTAAATCCCGGTGTAACGGCAACTGACATGACTTTGCGGATTGTGGAAATCCTGAGAGAACATGGCGTAGTTGGAAAATTTGTCGAGTTCTTCGGCAGTGGTATGGCGGCGCTTACTTTAGCCGACCGAGCAACAATTGCCAACATGGCTCCCGAATACGGAGCAACTTGCGGATTCTTCCCTGTTGATGAGCGTACTCTTGAGTATCTTAGGCTAACAGGTCGAGAAGATTCAGCAATAACAGGAGTCGAGGAATATTGCAAGGCACAAGGTCTATGGTATAACTCAAGTGATGCTGAGAAATCTTATACCGCAACCTTAGAATTGGATTTAACTACAATAGAGCCAGCATTAGCAGGTCCAAAACGACCCCAAGATAGAGTTGACTTGACCAATATGAAGCAGCATTTTGCCGAGACGTTAACTGCTGAAGTTGGCCACCAAGGGCACGGTTTGTCAGAAAGTGATTTGTCAAAGAGCGCCATTATTGAGGCAGACGGGCAGCGCTATGATCTAAATCATGGTGATGTCGTTATTGCGGCAATCACTTCATGTACCAATACATCCAATCCTGGCGTAATGTTGGCTGCAGGACTACTTGCAAGGAATGCTCGGCAACGAGGTCTTACAGTCAAGCCGTGGGTCAAAACTTCTCTTGCACCAGGCAGTCGTGTGGTTACAGAGTATTATGAAGCGACAGGTCTGCAAGATGATTTGAATGCTATGGGCTTCAATGTAGTCGGTTATGGTTGCACTACTTGTATTGGTAATTCAGGACCGTTGAGCGAGCAAATAGATGCAGCTATCGACGAATCAGGCCTCATTGTGGGTTCGGTGATTTCCGGCAACAGGAACTTCGAAGGAAGAGTTCACAGCAAGGTTAAGGCATCTTATTTAGCAAGTCCACCACTAGTTGTTGCTTACGCCATTGCCGGTAGTTTAGAAGTTGATCTTGCTACTGAACCGTTGGGCTTTGATACTAACGGTAAACCAGTAATGATGTCTGAAGTTTGGCCATCTGATGAAGAATTAACCAAGGCCCTTTCAGTCATTACTCCGAGCATGTTCAGGCAACGTTATGCAGATGCCATGAATGAGCCAAGGTGGGATTCAATACCCGCCAAAGATACTCCGTTATATCCATGGGAAGCAGAGTCAACCTACATCCGTTTACCAACCTTCTTTTCTGGCCTATCTGCTGAACCGTCGCCGATCGAACCGATTGAACAAGCCGCAGTTCTGCTAAAACTTGGTGATTCAATTACTACCGATCACATCTCTCCAGCCGGCTCATTCCCGGCAAGCGGGCCTGCGGGTAAGTGGTTAGTCGAGAGAGGGGTTGAGCGGGAAGATTTCAATTCGTTTGGCAGTCGGCGCGGCAATCATGAAATAATGATGCGCGGAACCTTTGCCAATGTTAGAATTCGTAACCAAATGGCCCCAGGTACCGAGGGTGGATTTGCCAAACATCCACAATCTGGGGAAATTGTGTCCGTATTTGATGCAGCTAATGCTTTTGATGGCCCCAAGGTGGTTCTTGCAGGTTCACAATATGGCACCGGTTCATCTAGGGATTGGGCTGCTAAAGGGACTTATCTGCTTGGAGTAAAAGCAGTAATTGCTACTTCATTTGAAAGAATACATCGTTCTAATTTGGTTGGAATGGGTGTTTTGCCGTTGACCTTCAAAGAAGGTGAAAGCCATGAAAGTTTAGAGCTTGATGGTTCTGAAAGGTATGATGTTCCGGTGACAAATGATGTTCAACCATTGCAAATGTTGACAATAACAGCAACAAGACTTGATGGCACTTCACTTACTTTCGAGGCGCAAGTAAGACTCGATACTCCAGTGGAAGTTGATTATTATCGTAATGGCGGTATACTGCATACCGTTCTAAGGCAACTAGCAAAATAACATCGCCAGTTTGAAGGCAAGAAAGTTTGAGGGATAACTATGGCGGAGTTGAAAGGATTTGTCCAGTATCGCTTCCGTTCCGACGAAAATGATGCTGAAGTTCTCCTTCGCGGCGATGCTGATTGGGTGCGCAAGAAAATATCGGAATTAGGTTTGCAAGGCGTAGGCTGGATGATGCCGTTGGGCTCAGAAGTGAAGGCATCAAATACCTCTGGAGTTGCTGATAAGAATAATTCCGGAACAACAAATGAACTGGATGATGATTCATTGGGAGAAAAACCCCTAGACATGGGCCCTGAGCCAGACCCATCAAGAATACCTATCGTTAGAAGGCCAATCGGAGAATTGGATTTGAGTAAAGAGTTACGTGCCCTTGGTCTTGATGATCTAACTAAACCAGACCCAATCGAGTTGATGGAAATTTTTTCTGAATTAGAGGAACCATTACCTGTCCAAGGGACTTTGAGTATTGATCCAATGGCTGAGGCATGGCTTCGTGAATTGATGAATATAGTTGTTAGAGATTATGGTTTTACCGCTCTGAAAACTTCTGACATTGAAGAAATCGCTAGTAGCAAACTGGGCAAGCGTGAAGGCACTGCATTGGAGGTTTGGTTAGAATCCTTATTCACTGCAGGTAAATTGGTCAAGGTACACGGCGGAGATGCCGTAGGTTGGGGGCCTTCTCCTCGTTGGCTAGCAGGTAAAGTCTGAATTTTAACAAATAGATTTTGCAAACGCCTTTTCGCTTCACTGCGTAGCATGCCCATGGTTTTGTCAAGGACAAAAGCCCAAAGGAATTAAAGTGGTAGTTAATATGGCTTAACAAGTGATGACGATGTTTTCCCAAGACAATCTCTTCAAGGCCCGCGCAAGAAGTATTCTGCTTTGCTTACTTATGGTACTATCAACAACTGCCGCTTTAGCAACCACAGCAAGTGCATCTCAAGCAAGAACATATACCACCAATCGTGATCCTCACGATGTAGCTATTGGTGATTTTAATTGTGATAATCACAATGATATCGCGATTGCCACAGATGGAACCCATACAATCACAGTTTTGTGGAATGATGGTAATGGGGATTTTTCCGAGCGGCAAGATATCTGGGTTACTGCTAACCAAGACAGGAATGCAGATTGGGATGAATTTTCCAATGTACAATTCGTTGAAGTTGGCGACTTCACTGGTGATGGTGTAGACGACATCGTTATCTTCCAAAGAAACAATCCGTTCAAAACCAATGAAGATGGTTCTCCAGCTGGTGAGCCAGGTAACGTAACCATCATCGAAAATGGTGGATGTAACGAGAAAACTTGGTCTATTGGAGCAAGGTTCACTCACTTTTGGGCTTGGGACCTAGAAGTCGCTGACCTAAACGACGATGGTAATGATGACGTTATGGTCTTAGACCTACAAGCAGATATTACCACTCAAAGAGTTGTTACCTATCTTGGCCCAATTACTTCAAACACACAAGGCATCATCACTAACTTAGGTCCGGCCCAACAAAATACCTACCGTGCATTTACTGCCGGTGATTGGGGCGAATCACAAGTTGGCGGTGGACTTGGTGGCGGCGGAACCTGTTTCGACAGCGATATGTGGCTGCTAAGAAGCGAAGGCCTAGACTATGCTACGGGTCAATCAACTAATCCGGGTCATAACGATAACGTTTCGATTGTTGAATTCAATTGTCAAACCAACACTTTCCCACTAACTTACACCTTCAGTACTACTCCAGGTGTTGGCGAACACGTAATTAATATGCAAACCGAAACATCATCAGATTTGGCAGTTGCTGATCTAGACGGTGATGGCACAGCAGACGTATTAGCGCTCAATGATGCTGACATCGAGAATGTGACCTATGTCACATCATCAACTTCAGGTACATGGGCCGCTCCACAAAAGGCTTATTTTGGACCATACATTTCATGGACGTTGACTGTTGCTGACTTAAACGGAGACCAGCAACCAGATTTTATCAACCCGACTCTTGCTTATCAGCAAAACTCAACTGACTCTGCTGGAGGTACGTCATCCAATTTCTTCCTTAATTACCCAACTTCGATTCAAGTTACCCTTTCAGACGGTAGTGGAGGGCACCTAAGTCCTCTATCATATGCTGCTGGGCGAAGACCGCACACAGCTGAAGTAGGCCAGTTGGCCGGAGGCCCTAATTCTGCGCCAGACATAGTTGTTGCACACAAGAACTGGAGATTTGGTGGCTGGAGAGATAACTTTGGCTGGGATGGTCAATATGATACAATTTCAGTTATCGAGATGGATAGCCAAGACTTGTCAGTTTCAGGAATTGAGATTTCTCCAGTAGACCGTTCATTCGGTGTTGTCGGTGAAGGTCTTCGAGACATAAACGTGACAGTGACCAATACTGGTATGAATGTCCTAAACGGTCAAAGTGCAACTCTAGATGTTGAACTAAAGGTCGTAGATGAACTTAATTCAACCAATCAAACCGTGTATGCTAATGATTGGGATACCCCTGAAAATGTCGGAGCATGCGGCGCAGGATGTACTTGGGATTACATTGATTATGTTGATGGAAATCACCACTGGAACGAACAAACAACCCCATCTAGCGGGTCCGGTACCGATCCTGATGAATCGCAAGCAGATTACTCTGCCAATTATCTTAACCCAACCCACTTCATGTGGTCTGGTGAAACCAAAACCAACAGTACCGGTGGAGAATGGACAGGCTATGGAGCCAATTGGGATGAAGCAATGGTGCTTAGAGATGTTGATTTGACCGGTTCAGACCGTGCTTTCATGAGTGTTGAATTATTCCAAGACCTCGGATTTGGTGCGCTTGGAAGTGCTGATACCAACGGGTTCGTAGTTGGTGATGTTTGGGACGACTTAGCAATGATTGAAGTTGGTAGCGAAGAGACTGGATGGTCTACTATCAGTTGCCCAGTCACAGCTTACATCGAAGGAGCATGCTGGTCACGTACCTCTATGTGGGGCGGTTTTGACACTGACAGAGTAATCAAAGAAAATGCCTATGGAGGATATGCAGAAGGTCTTTACTACTATGGAATTCAATCATTCAATACCTTTTACGCCTGGAATAATTTCACCGATGAAGGACTAGGAACCTTCGATTTAAGCCCATGGGCTGGAGAGACTGTTGATTTGCGTTTCAGATTTAGAACTGGTTTTGAGGGTTCAATCTCAGACGAAAATGAATCTACATGGACCGGGAATGATGGATTTGCTTTTGATAATCTTACCATCTTCAAGCAGAATACTGCATTCTTCCCGAATGTGCAAAATCAACAAACTCAAATCCAACTGAATAATTTGGGTCCTGGTCAAGAATACATTGCAAGTCTGCAGGCCGACTTTTTGAACGATACTACTTACCGTATATCGGCAACATTATCCAATAATGGTTGGGATGAACAGGTTCTCAATGATGAAATTGTTGGGTATGTGACGCCGTTTAATTTGTATGACCCAGCACTTGAATCGATAGATTATTTCGAACCTGGGCAACTCTATGCGCAAGGAACTTATCCGATTTCTGCTGCCACCAACAACTATGGTAACACAATAGTTGACTTTGATGTCACAGCAACCGTCTTTACTGCCGATCCTGATACAGTACAATGTGGAAATCCAGGTTCTGATTGTATCATCACCTTCGACAACTCCACAGATGGAACTAGATATACCCAAAGTAACAATCCAAAGGGTACAACATACAACGACACCTTGGATTGCCCGTCTGATTTAGTGTTCAACAGCAATTCATACTGGTTTGGCCACCCATGCCAGACAGCAACACTTGGATACGGCGACGCATGGGAAAATGAAACCATGACTATTACTGATATCGACCTAGAAGACTTAGAAAGCGATTTCGTTTCTCTGTCGTTTGAGTATTATGCTGATACCTTCTTTGAAGTAGACTCGCAAGGTAATATCGAACCCAGTGATTACATGGCGGTGACGGTTGACTTCACCAAGGATTCGACTGATAATACTGCTATTGTTTACGGGCAATGGAATGATTACAACGAGGACGGAACCTGCCAAATAGATGAAGACGGAAATGGAATAGTTAACGAAACTAATCCAATTGACTTTGAGGAAATTGAATACATTGGCGATTCAAGAACCACAGACGGACTTAGCGGTAATTGGAACGTATTCTTTAATTCCGATAGGTTGGTCAAAACCACAACTCTTGATTTGACACATTTGTATGTCCTGAACACAACTTCTCCAGATTCTAGTGAATGGGCTACACAATGTATCTCACTAGCAGACTCTACGGTAGACTTGAACTTTGACTTCTTTTCAGATGATGACGGAAGAAATGGCATAAATGATGGTTTCAAAGGTGTTGGAATAAACAATATCACTTTGAAAGAATTTACCTTCGTTGAGGATAACTCATACACAATAAGTAGAAGCTCCGTAGATGCTGAAGATTCTTCGACAGATCTAATTGCTGAGCACGATTTCGTTTCCGGAGTATACATGATTGAAGTAGAGACTATATTCGATAATACTACAGTTGGTACCAAGTGGTACGGAAATGATGAATTATCAACTGCAAATAATATCAAGCGCGTTATATTTGACGTTAAATCAGTAGATATTGTTTTGAGTCAACCAAAGAGATTAGTTTGCTTAGATGAAGTTAGGCTAAATTGTGTTCTACCAATTGATAGTTCTTTGACTCACAACTGGGAGATGACTGCAACAAATGGAGTGCTTGAAGGAGATTATGTATTTTACATGGAAGTATTTGACGAGACCACAAGTTCTCTTGCTCACAGTGTAAGTTCTGGGCCAGCCCAGTCTTTGCTGAATGGCCAAAGAATTGACCTATCGTTCACTCCATGGGCTGGGTATCAAGACGGACACACCTACAACATTAGTTACCGTGCCCAGCTAGATGACGGGACTCCATCCGGAGACCCAGTATACTTCCATGCAACCTTTGCCGATGATGTCGATATAGCAATATTATCTGATAAGACCAGCGGTACTTCTAGAATCATTGAAGACATTGCGGCTAATGGTATGTCTTACACCCAATTTGGCATGAATGATTGGGATGACTATTTCAAGACTAATTGGTTTACTAACTTTGATAAGATTATCTTACCATGGCAAGATTTCAATACTGCCAAAGATGATGGAAAAGCATACTACAAGACTATATCTGATACGGTCAGTAATGTTGACCGAAAGCAAGTCTTGGTCAATTTCATGAGCAGTGGTGGTACAATACAAGCACACTTGGCTCCACATGGAACTCAAACTTACGGTCTTGGAACAAATGTCGAACCAAGATTACCTCTTGGCCTAGTAATCGCTGACAAAACCAATGGTGCTGAGATTACCTATGCAGACATGGAAGTATACGATGAATTCCACCCAATTATGAATAATATTGACGGTGAAAAGTTTGAGGTATTCACTCCAGTAGCCGACTCAGTACTTGACATTGGTAGCGAAGCAACCTCTGATGTGCCGAAGATTTGCTCAGGCAACCAAAATGTGGCAAGTTTCCAACCAATTATTCGTGATTCAACAGACATTGAAGATGTTCTGTTGGGGATTTGTAGCTATGGTCAAGGTGGAATGATTGTTTCCACAATTGATCTAGAAGCAAAGTCAGGTAACGCATCAAGTTCCGATTTCGCTTTGCTTAGCAATGTAATCTCATATCAAGTAAATGATTACCCCAACCCATTTGGTGAAATGAGAGACGGTACTGATATCTTGATTGATGGTGTAGTTCCTGACCCTGCACTCGGTGCCGGATATGCCACAGTTTACATGAAGAGTAATGCTCAATTGACCTTTAGTTACCAATCTAATGCACAAGTAAGTTTGCAAACTGATTGGCTGATTTCTGGACCAACTTCTTGGGATTTAGGAACCATGGCTCCAGGTCAAATAGACCATTACACCTCTCCATTGTTCGAAACTGAATCCTCACCTGTGATGGACTTCTGTAAGTCTATTGGAACCCAAGGCGACTGTAAACAGGGAGAGCAATGGACAATTACTCTTTGGCTACATGACGACAACGGGCACTCAAGGATGTTATCTGTGATTGTTGAGACCAATGATGCAAACGCTGACGCGTTTAACCCAATTGCCGATGCTTATGTGGTTATGAAAGACAGTTATGCAGACAATATCGAGTATGTCGGAACCTGTTCGAGTCTAGATAATTACCCTAAGTATGAGATTACTCTAGATGAAAGCGGCCAACTACCAATTGATTTCAATGCCTTTAATTCATCAGACCCTGATGCGCTAGAAGGTAATGGAATTGACAGGTATGAATGGGAAGTTCTGTTTGACAAGCCGTGGGATGCAGCAATTAATGTCAATGCCAATACTTACATCCAATATGAAGCAAGCTTGGGAGTTTGGCAATACACATTTGGTGGATATGGTGTTGACCAGAATGGAGAATCATACGCTGGCAGAAATCTAACTTACAACCCTAATACAGAATCACCAATCCAACCGATCAAAATTAAACTAACGGTTTACGATAAATCCGGTAAGTGGGATGATGACATGGAATTCTGTTTCGATGTCAAACCACAAGGCTTTGGCGATGAACCTCCGGTTATTGACTTCACTAATTGGGGTGACCAACAAGGTTACACTAGTTCATTCTACAACCTTTCAGGAACTGTTACCACAGGTTCTGATGAGTCTGATACATACGTGGAGATAACCTGGAATGAATCCCTATTAGACGAAACTGACCCACAGGTGTTAGGAACTGCCATTGGCGCAAAAGAATTAGCAGTTCTAGACAACTCAGTTGGTACAGGTGACACATTTTACTTGAGTTTGGATATCGACAGATTCCACTCTGACAAGCCAGTAGATGTCATAATTTACATAAGAGTTTACGAATTCGATCCTACCAAAGATACAGACAAGCGTTGGGTTACAGAACAGCAACTCTCTCTAAGCGATCCAGATTATGTTCAATTATACAATCCAAATACCATTACTTTGTCATTACCAATCTGTCGTGGAGTATCTGTTCCAGATGAAGTGATACTAGCGGACCCGGAAGGTGATTGGGTATTTATCAACGGTCAATGTGATTGGGATGGCGAGTACTCTTTAGAAAACGGCGAATGGGTCGCTCCATCATCTAATGATGGAGGCGATGGAGCTCAGTCCGATAGTAATATTATGTTCATTGGTATTGGTGCTATTGTATTGGTCTTAATCGTCATCTTGACATTGTTGTTCCTTAGAAGAAGCGGAGGAGACGGTATTGATGGAGATTACAAGGATTTCAGCCTAACAGGTGCTTTCCAAGAACAAGACCCTGTCGAGCAATATGTTCAACAATTAATCGCTCAAGGATACCCTGAAGATACTGCAAGGTCGTATGCTGCGCAATATGCTGCGCAAGCAGGACTGACAGGTGGGGCCAGTCAACAACAAGCCGTTCAAGCAGCAGCACCAGCTGCTACCAACCCTGCGATGGATGCTGCATACCAACAATACTACCAGCAGTTCATCACTCAAGGTTATGATGAGCAGACTGCCGCAGCATATGCACAACAATATGCAGCAGCATACATTCAACAGCAAGGATGACAACATTTTTGAAACTGATTTGGAAAATACAATGAGTTCAAAAGTGACCGGTTGTAGCGTCGCCCATGGACAAGACTGACAAGTACACAGTAGCAGATATGACTCTGGCAGAATCCGGATCACTGAGAGTAGATTGGGCAAGAGCTAGAATGCCAGTTCTAGCAGCGCTAAAGGAAGAAGCTCTCAAGACCAAACCCTTAGCAGGAATGAGAGTAGCAGGCTGCCTCCACGTAACCAAAGAAACCGCAGTATTAATCGAAACAATAGCCGCAGCTGGTGCAGAGATTTCTTGGTCTGGTTGTAACCCATTGTCAACTCAAGATGATGTTGCCGCATGGCTTGCAGAGGAAGGATATTCTATCTATGCTTGGCACGGTCAAAGTGTTGATGATTTCTATTGGTGTATTGACAAGACGCTAGAATTCAATCCAACTCTTACTCTTGACGATGGAGCAGATTTAATTGTTCGAGTTCACGGAGAAAAGGAAGAATATGCAGCCGGAGTTATTGGTGGGACTGAAGAAACTACGACTGGAGTCCACAGATTAAGGGCAATGGGTAAGGCTGGAGATTTGAAATATCCAGTTATCGCAGTTAACGATGCTATCACAAAGTGGGATTTTGACAATGTTTACGGAACTGGTCAATCAACCATTGATGGGATACTTAGAGCCACTTCTGTATTAATTGCCGGTAAAACCTTTGTTGTTGCTGGATACGGACATTGTGGTAAAGGTGTAGCTATGAGGGCTCACGGAATGGGCGCCAATGTAATTATCACTGAAATAGATCCACTACCTGCTCTAAGAGCAGTAATGGACGGGTTTAGGGTCATGAAAATGGACGAAGCCGCTGCCTTAGGAGACATATTTTGTACAGCGACTGGAATGAAAGACATAATCGTTGAACGACATTTTGCGTCAATGAAAGATGGTGCGATAATTTCCAACACAGGTCACTATGACTGTGAAATAAACATCGAAGAATTGGAAGGGTTAGCCGCCAGTAAGCGAACCATTCGTGACAATAACAACGAATATACCATGACTGATGGCAGGAAGATTTTCTTGCTTGCAGACGGTCGCCTTGTCAACCTTGCAGCAGCTGAAGGACATCCATCAGAAGTAATGGACATGTCGTTTGCTAATCAGTACCTTGCGCTTTGCCGCCTAGCCCAAGAGGGTAAGGATATGCAACCAGTAGTGTATGATATCACAACAGAACAAGACCAAGGTCTGGCAACAACAAAACTTGCAACACTTGGATTTGAAATTGATTCTCTAACCCGCGAGCAAGTTGCTTACTTGGATGATTACAACGCTGGAACGTGATTATTCCTCTTCATGGGGCTCTGCGCCATCGCCAGTTTCCCAGAATGGTGTTTGTTCATCACCATCTTCAATATAACCAATTTCGTCTAGATGTGACTCAAAATCTGGCAACTCCAACTTCCAGTTTTTAGGTAGTAGAGTGCTTTCTTCAACAATCAATAGCATTCTCTCTTGCCAAGCAATAGGCTTGCGCTGTAATATATACATATACAATACCGAAGTCTTAATTTCTTCAGAGATAATTGAATACCCTGTAGAAGACTCGAAGTTCATTGCCCTAAGTAGATTGAAAGCGGGCCGGTTAATGCTTCTGAACATATTCTTGGTAAACCTCATACCGGCGATCACTGCAACAAAGATGACTATGGAAGTAAGACAAAAAGCAGTAAAACCTTCTCCTGCCAACATGTTTGACAAAATAACAACACCAAATAGAATTGGCACAGTGACTAACATGAAAATGAAGGTTTCCGAAACCGGCGGCTTACGCATTTTTGATTCGATTGCTAACCAACCAGGGTGGCGCTTTTCCCACGGCTTGAAATACTGATTTTGGTCTTGTTGTATCGCTGAATTGAATAATCCAAGCAATTGGTGGACTCTACCGTATTGGCTGGTTGCTACATCCATATTTTCGTTTAATATAGTCTCAATTCGTTCTCTACCCTCTTGATATAGCCCTAAATCAGCCATGATAGTAGCCTGTTCAATCAACGGAGTGACTTCATCTGGGGCATGATGGCGAACTTCTTGCCACCATTCAAGAGCATCAATCATCAAGCCTAATTCGTCAGCGAGTAATCTACCTCCTCTTACCCACATATCAATTCTAGAAGGGTCTAGATTTACTATTTTCTTTACCGCATTCAACGATTTTGATGCATCAATTAGGTTATCAGCCTGTCCATTTGAGTTCAAATGAGAGTCAGAAATCACCTGCCATGCATCAGCATGTTCAGGATCTAGTTTGACTGCTTTGTATGCTTGAATCAAAGATTCTTCTCTGTTACCATTATCAAGAGCTTCTATCGCATCAAGGTAGTGATCTTCAGCACTCATGTACCTAGGCTCGTGAGTGAATTACTTAATCATCTCTATGTCTTCTAAGCGGACGGGTATCAAGGGGTTGTGGTCCTCTGTTGTGAGCATGCCCTGATGATTTGCCTCTAGCACGACGGAATTGACGAACGTTTGGGTCTCGCTCTCCGCGACCACCTCCTTCTCTTCTTGGTCCACGGTCTCTGTCACTTCCCCGACTGTCTCTACTTGGCCCACGCTCTCTTCGTGGCCCGCTACTTCTGTCGCTTCCACGATTATCTCTACTTGAACGGTCGTCTCTGCGTGGTCCTCGTTCTCTTCGTGGCCCGCTACCTCTGTCGCTTCCACGACTATCTCTAGTTGAACGGTCGTCTCTGCGTGGCCCACGGTCTCTGCCGCTACTCCGATTATCTCTTCTTGGTCCACGGTCTCTGTTATTTCCTCCGCCACCTGGCTTAGGTTCTCCACACCGATTACATTCAGTTCTAAACGAAAAATTAGAGTTATTACACTTTTTACATTCCCAATCATTGTCAGTAAACGTCTTCCGCTCTGATCTGTTATTATTTCTATCTCGAGAATCTCGTCTTTGACGATCATCTCTCCTTGGCGGGCGAGAGTCATACTGAGAGTTTCTTCTGTCGCTAGAGTCTCCACCACCAGGCTTTGGAGCGCCACATCTGTTGCACTCTACTCTTCTAGCAAAGTTTGAATTGTTGCATTTTGGACAATCCCAATCATTGTCTCCGTGAGAATCTCCGCGGTCATTTCCTCTGTGACGGTTATCCCTATCATTGCCACGTCGATTGTCTCTACCGAAGTCTCTGTTATCATCTCGTCGAGAATCTCTTCTATCATCTCTTCTCCCGCCTCTGTCATCATTACGACGTCGGTCGTTTCGGTCACTGCGAGATCTATCAAATCTCTCCTCGCGCTCTACTTTTGGCCGTATTTTGACATCAATGCCGATAAATTGGCTGGCATCCATTTTACGGTCAAGATGGGCAATATGAGCGATAGGGGATTCAGTACCGCCTAAAACAGCATCAATCTTACCAATGTAGGTTCCATCATCAGAACTAACAATTATTGAACCGAGTGCTGGTGAAGAACCAGTAAATGAGGCGAGTAAACCACCTTCGTGGCTGTGAGAATCAATTGAACCAATGAACATAATAAGACATCCTTTGTAAAATCAAAGATCCTGCTTTCTTCTAGCAAATGCAGCGCCAAGAAGAGTGACGCTCAATGTTGCCAGTAGTGATACACTTGGTAGCGCACTACTGTCATCTCCACTATCACTGTCGCTGGTAGATCCATCATTAGAATCATCAACAGCATTAGGGTCTGCTACATTTATTTCTAAGGTAGTAGTTACCGATGATTCATCTGTTACAGTGATGATTATGTCATATGTGGCAATTTCTTGAAGAACACAAGTGGCAATTGAAACATCAATCTCCCAATTAATACCTACCTTGGTGAAATCTGTTGCTTCAGCCCCACATAATTGAAGGGACATTGAAACTTGCTCACCATCAGGGTCTGAAACCGTTCCCTTTAGGGTGAATTGTAATCCTGTGGCATCCCATGTTGCATTCATCCCATCAAAACTCATCTTTAGCGTTATAGCTGGTGGAAGACTCTGTTTCTCTAATCCATAGTCTAACATATAGTCAAAATTCATCATATTATTGGCGCTTGCAGACCCCATTATCATAACCATTCCAGGTTTTAGCCCGTCCATAGGTAAGGCAATAGTTACCGGTTGGTTACTAGCCATTGAAGATCTCATGGAGCCCATATTTCCGTTTTGATGAGCATGAGCACTAACAGTCATCTCAGACACTAATCCAGTGGGTGTTACAGTAAAGTCGATGTTTTCACCATCGGTGATGTCTGCTGTTGCCGTAAATGGTTGGCCAAAGGTGAAATCAAGAGTTTCTACAGCTACCGCGCCAAATGGGTCGACAATTCCGCAGGTTGCCACAGTTGAAGCGGTTCCTGATGGAGAAGCAACCAGTAGGTTACCAGTTTCATCTTGTCTCGCACTCCATCCGGAATTAGTAAATGTGCAGTCTAGGTTCCAACCGTTGGAATCAGTAGCCCAATCTGCTAAATCATCTGCAGCGATAGTGAGGTATTCAGTTCCGGTCATTAACGGAATTATTGAATTATTATTTGGCTGATAAGATGTCCATTGAGGTATATCATTAGATTCTGGTTCAGCGGTGGTAAAGTCAATGAATAGGTTACGACCCATTGGCCAAAGAGACTTTTCATAATCGACAGATTGGTATATTCTTAGTTTGCCATCAGGCAGGAATTCTTCAGTAGGAGCCACATAGTCAACTCCTTCTTGTAATTCCACACCATCATCTTCCATTGAATAATTAGCAACTCTGAGTCCTTGTAGTGCAGGGAAGGTCAAGACTAATTCTGCGTTGGTCATATTAGTTACATTTAGCGCCAAGGTAAAGTCTGAAACACCCTTATTTGGTAGTTGATCAAACCTCATATTTGTCTCTTCACCAGTTTTAACAAAC
>Ga0233438_10000508_pt1 | contig 49404 bp, 43 predicted proteins | sample SI_123_September_FD_182720 | JGI IMG/M metagenome (GOLD analysis project Ga0233438, IMG submission 182720) | Seawater microbial communities from Saanich Inlet, British Columbia, Canada - SI_123_September2016_10_MG | ecosystem: Environmental > Aquatic > Marine > Inlet | place: Canada: British...
CCAAATGTTTTATTTCTTCTTTGCCTACAAACAACTAAAAAACAAATCAAAAAAATTAGTTTTTTCAGTACCTAGTGGCAATTACGGAAATATTTGCGCAGGAATGGTGGCACAAAAATTAGGACTGCCCATCCACCATTTTATTACCGGAACAAACGAAAACAAAGTCGTTCCTTCTTATTTAAAAACAGGAAATTACGAACCGAAACCCTCGGTACAAACCATATCAAATGCTATGGATGTAGGTGCTCCAAGTAATTTCATTCGAATCGAAGAACTTCACAATGCAGATTTTGATGCATTGAAAAGCAATTTGTCGGGATTTCATTATTCTGATCAAGAAACAACGGCTGCCATGGGACACCTTTTGAAAAATTGTCATTACGTTGCAGAGCCGCATGGCGCAATTGGATATCTCGCCTTGAAAAACTATATGAAAACAAATACTGATGTGCAAGGAATCTTTTTAGAAACCGCACATCCTGTGAAGTTCCTCGACGTACTTTATCCAGGAGTCGCCGAAACGATAGAAATTCCTCCTCAAATCAAAGCAGTCATAGATTTGAAAAAAGTGGCCACTCCAATTTCTGAGTACGATCAATTGAAAGAATATCTAAAAGCTTAATTCCCAAATTAACTCTGGTATTTATCACATAGAAACCAATCCAGTTTACGAGAAATAATTGTGCTATGAAAAACATACAACTACATCCAACTCACAAAGCATTAGGTGCAAAAATACTACCTTTTGCAGGCTATGAAATGCCGATTCAATACGAAGGAGTGAATGCAGAACACCAAACAGTTCGGGAGGCAGTAGGCGTTTTTGATGTGTCTCATATGGGAGAGTTCTTATTAGAAGGTCCAAATGCACTTGACTTGATCCAAAAAGTTTGTTCAAACGATGCATCCAAATTAAATATTGGAGACGCCCAGTACAGCTGCATTCCAAATAAAAATGGAGGCATTGTAGACGATTTGTTGGTCTATAGAATCCAAGAAGAAACCTATTTGTTAGTTGTCAATGCATCGAATATCGAAAAAGATTGGAATTGGATTGTTTCTGAAAATCATTTAGATGTCTCCATGAAAAATCTCTCAGACAGCTATTCTCTTTTAGCGATCCAAGGCCCAAAAGCCACGGAAGCAATGCAGTCTCTTAGCTCTGTCGATTTGTCAACTATTGCATTTTACACTTTCAAAGTGGCTGACTTTGCAGGCATTGACAACGTAATCATTTCTGCCACCGGTTATACTGGCTCGGGAGGATTTGAAATTTATTGCCAAAATGAAGACGTAGTTCAAATTTGGAACAAGGTATTTGAAGCAGGAGCCAATTATGGTATCAAGCCTATCGGACTTGCAGCAAGGGATACGTTGCGATTAGAAATGGGGTATTGCTTGTATGGAAACGACATCAATGACGAGACCTCTCCGATAGAAGCTGGATTGGGATGGATTACCAAATTCAACAAAACTTTTAGCAATTCCCATTATTTGAAAAAACAAAAGGAAGATGGTGTTGATAAAAAACTAGTCGGATTTGAATTACTAGAAAAAGGAGTTCCTAGAAAAGAATATGAAATCACAGACGAGCATGCGAACCTTATCGGATTTGTCACTTCAGGAACGATGGGGCCCTCTGTAAAAAAAGGAATAGGCATGGGATATGTGACTGCACCATACTCGGGAATTGGAAGTGAAATTTTCATAAAAGTCCGCAAAAAACTTCTAAAAGCAAGGGTCGTAAAAATGCCTTTTTATAAAGGCTGATAAATCATTGAATCGTTGCCCTATACACACCATTGTTTCCTCTCCTTAAGGCAAGGTTGAAAAATATTTTTTTAATGATTTGTAGCGCAATTAAATAAAAAAAGCCGTTTCTCTAAGGAAACGGCTTTTTCATTTTTTATGTCAAGCACTTATGAAAGCACTTCCTTTACTTTGTCTGCTGCTTCTTGAAATTCTGTCGCTGAAATAATTTCCATTCCGCTATTGTCAATCAATTCTTTGGCTTCTTTTGCATTGGTTCCTTGCAAACGACAAATGATTGGGACATTGATTTTATCTCCCATATTTTTATAGGCATCTACAACCCCCTGAGCTACACGGTCACAACGTACAATTCCTCCAAAGATGTTCACCAAGATCGCTTTTACATTCGAATCTTTCAAAATGATTCCAAAAGCTGTTTCCACACGTGCGGCATCTGCCGTTCCTCCGACATCTAAAAAGTTTGCTGGCTCACCGCCTGCTTGCTTGATCAAATCCATCGTTCCCATTGCCAAACCGGCTCCGTTTACCATACAACCTACATTTCCATCCAAATCTACATAATTCAATCCTGCAGCTTTGGCTTCTACTTCAATTGGATTTTCTTCACGTACATCTCTTAAGGCTATATACTCTTTATGACGGAACAAAGCATTTTCATCCAAGGTCACTTTTGAATCTACTGCTAAGATTTGATCGTCCGCTGTTTTGAAAACAGGATTGATCTCAAACAAAGAAGAGTCAGAACCTACATATGCATTGTACAATGCTGTTGCAAACTTCGTCATGTCTTTAAATGCAGCTCCTGAAAGCCCTAAATTAAAAGCGATTTTTCTAGCTTGGAAAGGCAATAGACCTGTTGCTGGATCGATTTCTTCTGTAAATATCAAATGCGGTGTTTCTTCCGCTACAGTTTCAATATCCATACCTCCTTCAGTTGAATACATGATCATATTCCTTCCTGTATTCCTGTTTAATAAAACAGACATATAAAATTCTTCTGGTTTGGAAGGACCATCGTAGTATACATTTTCAGAAATCAATACGGAATGCACTTCTTTTCCTTCTGCAGAAGTTTGAGGTGTCACCAACATCATGCCTAAAATTTGTGCTGCATAGGTTTTTACTTCTTCAATAGACTTTGCGATTTTCACACCGCCTCCTTTACCACGACCACCTGCATGAATTTGAGCTTTTACTGCAAAAACAGTACATCCTTTTTCTGTATTGATCTTTTGAGCTGCTTCCAGTGCTTCTTCAGGAGTATTTGCTACAATCTCTAAAGGTACCTTCACACCAAATCCTTTTAATATTTCTTTTGCTTGATATTCGTGTAAGTTCATAATCTTTATTTTATTTAAAAATCGAGACAAAAATAGGCATCCGTGCGTAAAGTTTTTACTTTTTTTTAAAAAAAAGTAATTTATTGTATATATCAAATAGACTGCGGTATTCATTTGCCAAGAAAGTTGGAAAAGAGCCTCATTTTTATTGCATTTTTAATATTTTCGTAATCACAAACATTGAATGATGATCAAAGCTACTTCCATTTGTAAGAGTTATGAAAACTTAACCGTCCTAAAGAGTATCCATCTCCATATAAAAAAAGGAGAAGTCATTGCTATTGTGGGTCCTTCTGGTTCAGGGAAGACGACTTTACTTCAGATTTTAGGGACTTTGGACAGGCCCAGTAACATAAAAGAATATACGCTAGAGATCAACGGCACCTCATTGAGTAAAATTTCAGACAAAAACTTGTCAAAGTTTCGAAATCAAAACATCGGATTCATTTTTCAATTCCATCAATTGTTACCAGAATTCTCAGCTCTAGAGAATGTTTGTATTCCCGGTTTTATTGCGAAAAAGAAAAAAGAAGCCGTTGAAAAGAAGGCCCTAAAACTGCTGGACAAATTAGGCTTGTCTGAAAGAACACATCACAAGCCCAATGAATTATCAGGAGGCGAGCAACAACGAGTTGCCGTAGCCAGAGCAATGATCAATGATCCCGCCGTCATATTTGCCGACGAACCAAGTGGGAATTTAGATTCTGCAGCTGCGAAAAGCTTGCATGAATTGTTTCTGCAATTGAGAAAAGAATTAGGACAAACTTTTGTAATCGTCACCCACAACAAAAAGTTGGCTCAAATGGCAGACCGAACTTTGACCATGAAAGATGGCTATCTTTTGAATGAAGATTGATTTCTTTTGCAATGCGTGCTTTAAAATTGATATGCCAAAGAAGTCATTTAAAATTCTTTCCTTATCTTTGACAAATCTTTAAAGACAATGCCAAATCAGTATTTTTATCACTTGTCCTTTACAAAGCTAAAAAAATTAGCAAACACCCCTTATTTCAACCCTTTTTTTCAACAAAAAACCAACGTAAATCGGTGGATATATCATTCGTACGAGGTATCTTTGTATGCTGAAAAAAAATTTTTAAATCACTCTCCTGTATGAATGTTTTACTAAAATCGGCCCTCATAATAGACACCGAAAGTCCTTTTCACAAACAGAAAAAAGACATTCTTATTGAAAACAATCGCATTTCAAAAATTGGAAATACTCTCAAATGTCCAAAGGATTGTAAAGAGGTTTCATTCGATGACTTGCACATCTCTCAGGGTTGGTTTGACTCTAGTGTTTCTTTTGGAGAGCCTGGATACGAGGAAAGAGAAACCATTGAGAACGGATTGAATGTGGCCGCAAAAAGCGGTTTTACAGACGTTGCCGTAAATTCCAATACCAAACCTTTTATAGATTCGAAAGCATCTGTTGCTTTTCTTAAAAACAGAAGTTTTTCAAAAGCGACAAGCTTGCATCCAATTGCAAGTCTTTCTCAGGGAAGCGAAGGTGTTGAAATGGCAGAGTTGTTCGATATGAAAAACACAGGAGCCATTGCCTTTGGAGATTACAACAAAGCCGTAACGAATGACAACTTGATGAAAATAGCCCTGTTGTATGCTCAAAATTTTGACGGACTGCTTTTGAGTTTTCCTATGAATGAGGCCATTGCTAGTGAGGGAATTGCAAACGAAGGCAAAAACAGCACACGACTGGGACTCAAAGGAATCCCAAACTTGGCAGAAGAATTGCAAATAGCAAGAGACCTTCAGTTATTGGAATATACAGGAGGAAAACTACACATTCCTACCATCAGTACTTCCAAAGCAGTCTCACTGATTCGAAATGCAAAGAAAAGTGGACTTCATATCAGTTGCAGTGTTGCCGTACACAATCTAATCTTAACGGATGAAGAACTTCAGAACTTCGAAGGAAATACAAAAGTAATGCCTCCTCTAAGAACAAAAGAAGACACTTTGGCTTTGTTAGAAGGCATCAAAGATGGAACCATCGACTGCGTTACGTCTGACCACAATCCAATTGATGTAGAAGATAAAAAAGTGGAATTTGACAATGCCAAATATGGAACAATTGGCCTAGAAAGTGCCTTTGGACAGTTGGCGAATCATTTGGATTTGGAAACCATTGTCAAAGTACTTGCCACCAACCCTAAAAAAGTTTTTGGAATAGAGACACATAGCATCCAAGAAGGAAATCTGGCATCTTTGAGTCTTTTTTCACCAAAAGGAAAAAGCATCTTTAATGAAACCCAAATTTTGTCCACTTCAAAAAATGCCATTTTTCTCAACAAAGAAATGACAGGGAATGTGTATGGTATTTATGCAAACAAACAATTGGTTTTAAAATAACAACATTTGAGATGAGCAATACCGAGAGCGCTTTGGAATATATTGAAAGACCCCCATTAGACCCAACAAAAAAAGCACCACTAATGGTCTTATTGCACGGATACGGCAGTAATGAAAAGGATTTGTTCTCATTTGCGAGCGAACTCCCAGAAGAACTACATATCATCAGTCTAAAAGCGCCTCATAACCTAGACTCCAATAGTCATGCTTGGTATAGCATCAATTTTGACGCAGACCAAAACAAGTTTTCAGATCTTGAAGAAGCAAAAACATCCCTCGAAAAAATTACTGCTTTTCTAAACGAAATAATTGGTCAAAAAAATATAGACGCCTCCAAAGTATTTGTTTTGGGTTTTAGTCAAGGTGCCATTTTAAGTTATGCATTGGCCTTAAATACAGGACAAATTCCTTATGTCATTGCATTGAGTGGATATTTGAATGAAGAGCTACTCAAAGACGCTGTACATTCCAATACAGATTTTTTTATCTCTCATGGTTCCGTCGATCAAGTAATCCCTGTAGCATGGGCACAAAAAGCACCTGTTTTCTTAACGAAAAGAAATATTGAAAACATTTACAAGGAATATCCTGTTGGCCATGGTGTCCATCCTCAAAATTTTTACGATTTTAAGAATTGGTTGGAGGCAAGACTCTAAATCACTTCTCGCTCCATTTCCCTAGAAAACTACCCCACAAAAACTTCCAAACCGTCGTACGCGAGAAATACATTATCGGGCAATTTTTTGGATACCTCTTCATGAAAACCCAAAAGATGGCTGATGTGCGTAATATAGGCTTTCTTCGGCCCTATTTCTTTAATAAAGGCAAGGGCTTCGTCCAAATTAAAATGCGTCGGATGTGGTTTGTTTCGGATGGCACTGACCACCAAGATTTCCAAATTTTTTAATTTTTTTCTTTCCTCAGCTACCACTTGCTTGACATCTGTCAAATACGCAAAATCTTGGAATCGATAACCATAAATATCCAAATTACCATGCCATACATTTATGGGAGTTATTTGTACGCCATGAAACTTCAAAGGAGTGTCGTCAATTCTATTTTCAAAAACCTGTGCAGCTCCTGGATATCGATTTTCTTTTTTAAAAATATAGTCATACCTTTTTTCCAGTGCAGCTACTACCCTGTCCTTTCCATAAATCGGCATGCTACCCATTTGATAACAAAAGGGACGAATGTCATCCAGCCCTGCAATATGATCGGAATGTTCGTGTGTAAAGAAAATACCATGAATCTTTTTGATATCCGATCGCAATACCTGTTCCCTAAAATCAGGACCACAATCAATCAAATAAGAAAATTCATCCCATGAAACCAATACCGAAGATCGTCGTCTTTTGTCTCTGGAATCTTTGGACTGGTTGACCGGATGGTCTGATAAAAGCATGGGAACTCCCTGGGAGGTACCAGTACCTAAAAACTGTATTTTTATCTTTTTTTTCATGCTATGAATTTCTTTTTTTTCCATCAAAATACAAGGGTAAAAGTACCATAAAATTCGACAGGATAATTTAAAAATTCTTATTTTCGTACACTCATTTACAAGTCACAACATGGCAGTTACTCTAAAAGGCGATCAAGAAATTAGCAACACTCCTACCATTAAGGGAAAAGCATTGCGGATCAATTTGAATAAAAACATATACGGTACTTTTTCAGAAATCGGTGCTGGACAAGAAACTGTCCGAAACTTCTTTCGATCTGGTGGTTCCTCAGGAACAATTGCAAAAGCAATGAGTGCATATGACAAAGACTTTTCAGACGCTATTTATGGTATAGAAGACGACAAAAGATATGTGACAGAAACGCGTCTTAAAAAAATGGTAAAGCACGAAATCAATCTCATGGAAGAGAGATTGAGCAGGTCCAAAGACCCAGATAAATTGTATTTCAGCTATGCCAATACAGTACAAACAATTGATTTTTCAAAAAAATTCAAAGGACATGGATGGGTTGGTATTCGATTCCAATTAGATCCTTTAGAGGATTACAATGAAATTGTGTTGCACTTGCGATTCAAAGAAACGGATGTTACATTGCAACAAGAAACCTTAGGAAAACTGGGTGTGAATCTTATTTATGGTGCTTTTTATTTGAACGACAATCCAAAAGACTTGCTCATATCACTTTACGACAACTTGCACAAAGATCAATTGGAAATAGACATGATCAATTTTTCTGGTCCGCGTTTTATGTATGTAGACAACCGTCTGATGAGTTTACAGCTCGTAAAAAATGAAATGACCAACGCGGTAATGTTCGACGCCTCTGGTGTCAATTTATTGCCTGCACAGGAACTATACAAAAAAAACATATTGACACATCGCGGAAGTTTTCGTCCGGTAACGAAAGTGAATATGGACATCTATGAGAATGCTAAAAAACTTTTTTTCAACGAAAACAAAGTAGACAAAGAAAACACGAAAATTATTTTCGAAATCACTTTATCCAATTTACGTGCTGATGGAAAAATTAATGAGCGTGACTTTTTAGACAGAGCCGAATTGTTATGTTCACTCGGTCAAAATGTAATGATCACCAATTTCAAGGAATATTACAAATTGACAGAGTATTTTAGTGAATTCACCAAAAGCAGAATGGGATTGGCAATGGGAGTAGATAATATGGTAAAAGTCTTCGAAGACGAACATTACCGCAATTTGAGTGGTGGAATTTTGGAAGCCGTTGGGAAATTATTTTTCAAAGACCTTAAAATTTACATGTACCCTTCCAAACAAAAAAACACGCCCGAAATTCTAACCAGTAAAAATCTAAAAGTACAGCCGAGAGTGCAAGAGTTGTACAATTTTTTCAAACGAAATGGCAAACTCATTGACATCAAAGAATACGATCCGAAGATATTACATGTAAACTCTAGGACCATTCTTGAAATGATAGCCAAGGGAGAAAAAGGCTGGGAAGAAATGCTTCCCGAGGGAATTTCTGATTTGATCAAAAGAAGAAAACTATTTGGATACACCCCTCCTCGAGCTTCAAAAAACTAAATTATTATTTCAAATATCTTCAACGTAAGGACCGATCAGAATTTCTAATTTTGAATAAAATAGCGTTGAAAATTCTAGAAAAATCGTTTTGAATTCGAAAACGAAGAAATAAATCAAAAATTTATCTTAATTTTTGAGTAGTTTATGTTAGAATAAAAGTATTTTCCTATATTGTTCAAGTAAAATTGCTTTTTGTAAAACAAAACGCTCTTTTACATGACAGATTATTAAATTCCGGATAAAAAAAACCACATGGACATCATCAAAAAAGCTTTAGAATTCGAAGAAAATGAATCTAAGTTCAAATCCAGAGACGAAAGAATCAAAGCCTCCCATAACGCAAAAGAATTGGTGTTAGGATTGAATGAAATATACAAAGAGAACAAAGATCCGGAGATCATGGCTATCATGAAAAGGATTACAGTTATCAAACAGAAGTTTGAAAAAAGGCTGAAAGGAAGATTGACTTCCTAAATGGTTAGTTTTTCTTTCAAAACTTGAACTACATATTTCAAATCTTCCCAACGTGTAAATTTACTGAATGAAAATCGTATGGATGTTTGCATTTGGTATTTTTCCGGCAGCAGGCTCAGTAATACATGCGATCCTTTGTTACTGCCGCTTTGACAAGCACTCCCCCCAGAAACAGAAATACCGAGCATGTCCAGTTGAAACAACAAAAGCGGCATTTCCTTTGGCAAACGCACATTCAAAATTGTCACGGTCGTATTTTTTAGATCATTAGAAGCTCCATTGAATTTTAATGCGGGGATTTCCGCTTGTAACAATGCAACAAACTTTTTCTTAAGATCCCATATATACCAAACATCTTGCTTCCAATTCAGCATAGATTGTTGCAACGCCAAATCCATGCCCACGATCAAAGAGACGGCTTCTGTTCCTGCCCGCACTCCTTTTTCTTGCATGCCACCATACAACATGGGCTTTATCCCAAATCCTTTTTTAAAATAGGCGAAACCTATTCCTTTCGGGCCATGAAACTTATGGGCACTTGCAGCCAAGAAATCTACCGGAGAAAGTCCTAAATCGATCTCAAAGTGCCCTACTGCTTGTACTGCATCGGTATGAAACAAAGCCTTGTACTCTTTACAAAGGACTCCTATTTTGTTTATCTCTAAAATAGTACCTATCTCATTGTTAACGAACATCAAACTTACCAAGGTTTTGTCTTGAGAACAGGACAACAAGTTTCTCAAGTCTACCAAATCCACAATTCCATCTTGATTTGTCTTCACATATTGAACCGATATTTGCTGCTGAATTTTCAGTTCTTTTACAACGTTCAACACTGCGTGATGCTCCAGAGCAGAGGTAATGATACGTTTGACCCCCAAGTTTTCAACAGCATTGTATAATATCAAATTGTCTGCTTCGCTACCTCCCGATGTGAAAATAATTTCACTTGCAGTTGCGCCCACTTGCAGAGCAATTTTCTTTCGTGCATTTTCAATCGCTGCCTTGGCCGTTCTACCGTGTTGATGTACAGAGGATGGGTTCCCAACAACAGTACGCATGGATTCCGAGATCGCAGTAATCACTTCTTCATAAACGGGTGTTGTAGCGGCGTTGTCTAAGTATATTTTTTTCATCACAAAAGAACTCTTGGCATTAACAATACGCTGACAAAAATAGGCGTTTTAAAATTAACGAAAAACACTTTTCTCTTTCCTTATAAAACCCTTACATTTGTTAGTGTTTAAATCAAATATGATGAAAAAAATTTGCTTCTTAAGCTTCCTAATTTTTAACCTCTCTTGTGATGATGGAGATTTTGAGGTTCCCTCCTTTGATTTTGACGATGTCAGTTTATCAAATTGTGGTGATATCGTTCTTCACAAAATCAGCAGCAGTGGCAACGAAGCGCTTATTTTAAAGTTGGATGAAAACAACACAGACGGTACTTTTTTCAAAACGGCTCTTACCAATGAAACATATGCTATTTCAAGCACAAGAAATAACAATTTCCTTTACCGAATTTTTGAAGACAGAGTGAACAGTGGTTATTTCTGTCAAGAAATTCCTCCGGTGGAACCTATTGTTTTAAAAGAATGGAATGGAGAGGGCACGCTTGTTGTAAACAATGTAATTACATTAGACGACGAAGACAATGTGCCTACTGCTTTGGAAGGGACCATTCTAGATACCGACAACGATGGGTATCCCAATTATATAGACACCGATGACGATGGAGACAATATTGCCACACGCGAGGAAGATTTGAATGGAGATGGAGACCCTACAAATGATGATACAGATAACGATGGAATTCCTAATTACTTAGACAAAGACGATGACAATGACGGTATTGACTCAATCAAAGAATCAAAAACCGCCGATGACAATGAAAATTTAATTGTCGATTATCTCGATCCTGATACCCGATTATTTATGGAAGCAAATGCTGCTCCTACCAACACATACAAACAAAATTATGTAATTAGCTTTGAATTTGAGACCCTAAATTTAACAAATTCTGAAAACGAGATCAATTACACAAATGGCTTTTTATTTGGAACCAAAGCAGGGAGCTTTTTATCTTCTGAAATTCCAGAAAATTAATTTTTCTTCTGTGGAATATATACTTCTGTAGCACCCAAACCGTATTTCTGATAGGAAGCCTCTACCGGTTTTACAGGATATTTTGCCAATAAATATTTCAATTCCCGTTGCAACACACCCTCGCCAACTCCATGAATAAACACCAACTTAGGAATGCGTTTTCGTATTGCAAACTCCAACTTGTGCTTTGCCGTATCCAGCTGTAAATTGAGTATTTCAAAATTGGACATTCCTCGGAAATTTTTTACCAGATGCTGAATGTGCAAGTCTACCTCCATCGCTGGACTCACAGCTTCTTTTTTTGACACTTTTCTTTGCTTTCCTTTGCGCTTTTCAGAAGCATTTATTTTCTGCAACAACATATTATTGTTGATGTCTGAAAACTTAGAAAGTTCAAACTGAGAAATTCCAGTTTTTACCAATTCATTTTCTTGAAAAGTCATTTCAAATCCACTTTCCTCAACAATGGTGATCAAATCTTTTTGAACAGCTACCACAACACCTTTTAGAACATCGTCTAAGACAGCCACCTTATCTCCTTTATGCAATTTCATCATTTCTCTGTTTCAAAAGACGTCTACACTTTTCTATTTTTATCGTATGGAATTTTTTTTAACAAATACTCAATGGATTGTATTCGAGCCAATGCTTTACGATTGGCGCTAATAATTTCCCAAGGCACACCATTCTGGTCAGCATGATCAAACATTTTGGACTTGTACTCCGTATAAGAATCCCATAATTCCTGCGCTTTTTTATCAACAGCAGTCATTTTCCATTGTTTGAGAGGGTTGTTTTGAATTTCCTGGAACCTCTTTTCTTGTTCTTTTTTTGTGATGGACATGTAAATTTTCACCAAACGAATTCCCGACTGAGTAATCATTTTTTCAAACTCATTTACTTGACTCATAAAGATATCATAATCTTCTTTCGAGCAAAATCCATTTACCGGTTCTACAACAGCCCTGTTGTACCAACTCCTATCAAAAAAAACAATTTCTCCTGCTTTGGGAAACTTTTTTATATACCGCTGAAAATACCATTGTGTCTGTTCTTCTTCTGAAGGTCTGGGCAATGCAACAATTCGAAAATGTCTCGGATTTATCCGTTCTGTAATTCTACGAATCGCACCACCTTTCCCAGCAGCATCTCTTCCTTCGAAAACTACAATCACACGCTCGTTATTTTCAATAACCGCTGTTTGCATTTTAATAAGTTCTGCCTGCAGTTTTTTTAGTTTCTTTTCGTAACCAACGATGCGCAAGGAACGTTCAATACTCAGTTCTTCCCGAGACAACAATGCCTTCAGACCTATTTTAGTATTTAATTTCTGGATGATTTCAGATTTCTTCTCTAATTTTTTTTCCATAAGCTAATCAATTTGATGTGAAGAACGGAAATAATGCATAATCACGTTGGGATCTGGGAACAAGGTTGTACTTGCCTCCTTTTTTCCGTCATAATCAAATTTGGACAACACATAACGGATCGATTCTAGTCGAGCAGTCTCCTTGTTGTTGGTACGCACAATGATCCATGGACTGTAGCTTGTATGCGTATTGCTGTACATTTTTTCTTTGAAGAAAGTGTATTTGTCCCATAATTCTTGGCCTTTTTGGTCTACCGGACTAAATTTCCATCGTTTTAATGGATTTTTCATCCTAGAATCAAATCGTTTTTTTTGTTCGTCTTTCGAAATAGACAACCAAAACTTAATAATAATCAAGCCGTCTTCATAGAGCATGTGTTCAAATTCAGGAACTTGAGACATGAACTCCTTGTATTGTTGGTCAGAGCAAAACCCCATTACAGGTTCTACAACTGCGCGGTTGTACCAACTTCTATCGTAAAAAACGATTTCTCCTGGGTTTGGAAGTTCTTTTATATAACGCATAAAATACCATTGCCCTTTTTCAATATCTGTGGGCTTGTTCAAGGCCACTAGTCGAGAAGAACGTGGATTCAAATGTTCCATAAATCTACGTATAGCACCTCCTTTTCCAGCAGCGTCACGTCCTTCAAAAATTACGGCAACACGTTTGTTGTTCTTAGAAATCCAATTTTGAAGCTTGACAAGTTCAATTTGAAGTTCTCTAAGTTCAGCTTCGTACTCTACTGTATCGATAATTTTCTCAAACTTCCCCCCTTTTGCACGGATCAATTCTTTGAGTTCTTTACTCGTTGTTTTACTTGCAATTTCTTCCAGTGTCAAATGGGAGTTTTCCTCCATAACAATTCTTCTTTTTTTGAAGATAGTTTTATTTCTAAAACCTATCTATTTAATTACCTACTTCACTTAAGAATTTAATTCTCATCAAGCGCATGTCTTCCTCTTCGTAATCTCCATCAAACTCATCTACCGCTTCTTGTATATCGTCTGTTTCTGCATCCATGAAATAATCGATAATTTCTTCTTGTTGCTCTTCATCAAGAATGGCATCTACACAATAAGAAATATCTAATCTGGTCCCAGAATAAACAATTGTTTCAATTTCTTTGATCAAATCCTCCATTTCAAGACCTTTAGAGCTTGCAATATCTTCCAATGACAATTTGCGATCTGTGTTTTGGATGATGTACAGTTTCAAACCTGATTTCAATCCAGTTCCCTTCACAATCAAATCATCGGGGCGCGTGATATCATTCTCAGACACATAATTGGCAATAAGCGCCAAAAATTCTTTCCCAAATTTACGTGCTTTTCCGTCCCCTACACCATATACACTTGACAATTCCTCAACTGTAATCGGATAGCGCAAAGTCATTGCTTCTAGAGAAGGATCTTGAAAAATAGCAAAAGGTGGCACTCCTTTTCTTTTGGCAACTTTCTTACGCAGATCTTTCAAAAGAAGCATCAATTTCTTATCACCGTCACCCATCTCTTGACGAGAATTCACAACTCCTTGACCGACTGCTTCCGTTTTTGAATATTCATGATCTGCCGTCATTGCGAAAGAAACAGGATTCTCAATAAAAAAATTTCCTTGATCTGTCAACTTCAACACACCGTATTGTTCAATTTCCTTTCGGAGATAATTACTTACAAAAGTTTGACGAATCAACGCCATCCAAAACTCGGGACTGTTGTCTTTTCCAACACCGAAAAATGTACGTTCGTGAGTTTTGTGAGAAGTCAACATCGCATTTTCTTTTCCCACTAAGGTGGCAACAATGTCTTTGGACTTGTATTTTTCTTTTGTGTCGCGTACCACTGTCAATAAGGTTTTGACTTGTTCTTGCGCTTCAATTTTTGGTTTTGGATTTCTTGTATTGTCGTCCATATTCGCACCCAAACCATTTACTTCGTCAAATTCTTCACCAAAGTAATGCAACAAATATTTCCTCCTACTCATAGAAGTTTCAGCATAGCCCACCACCTCTTGCAACAAAGCATGTCCAATTTCTTGCTCTGCAACCGGTTTACTCGACATAAACTTCTCAAGCTTTTCGATATCTTGGTAAGAATAGTATGCCAAGCAATATCCCTCGCCATCATCTCTACCTGCTCTTCCTGTTTCTTGGTAATAACTTTCCAAACTTTTAGGAATGTCATGATGAATGACAAAACGAACGTCTGGTTTGTCTATACCCATCCCAAAAGCAATGGTTGCTACAATCACATCCGTATCCTCCATCAAAAACATGTCTTGGTGTTTGGCCCTGGTCTTTGCATCCAAACCTGCATGGTATGGCAGTGCAGCGATTCCATTCACTTGCAATATTTGTGCAACTTCTTCTACTTTTTTCCGACTCAGGCAATATATGACTCCAGACTTTCCTTGGTATCCCTTAACAAAGCGGATGATATCTGTATATATGTCATTTGTCTTTGGGCGAACTTCATAAAAAAGATTGGGTCTGTTAAAAGAAGCTTTGAATCTTTTTGCATCCGAAATCCCCAATGTCTTCAATATATCCTCTTGAACTTTTTCGGTAGCAGTAGCTGTTAGCCCGATTACAGGAACACTGTCAATGCTTTGAATGATGTTCTTCAAATTCCGATATTCTGGCCGAAAATCGTGTCCCCATTCAGAAATGCAATGTGCCTCATCAATTGCCACAAATGAAATTTTTTGAGACTTTAAAAAATCCACGTATTCCTGCTTGATAAGTGACTCAGGAGCTACATATAACAGTTTCGTAATTCCAGTGCGGATGTCTTCCATCACTTTGGAAACCTCTGTTTTATTTAGTGAGGAATTTAAAACATGTGCAACCCCATCGTTGTCAGAAATTCCTCGAATGGCATCTACTTGATTCTTCATCAATGCAATCAATGGAGAAACCACAATTGCGGTTCCCTCCTGCATCAAAGCAGGTAGTTGATAACACAATGACTTCCCTCCACCTGTTGGCATGATAGCAAAAGCATTCTCACCCTCAATAACACTTCTAATCACCTGCTCTTGAAGGCCTTTAAACTTTGAAAAACCAAAAAACTTTTTCAAAGGACCATGCAAGTCAATTTCCTTACTATTCATTCTCTACTTAACCTAATTTTAGATACATTTGCAAATAAAGGTATCATTTTTTTTCAATCTAAAAAATTAAAATTTTTGAAAAAACCAAAAACAATTCTTGAAATAGCAATGCAAACTATCGAGATAGAAAGCAAAGCAATTGCTAATTTAAAAAATTTAATCAACAATGATTTTGAAAATGCCGTGAATTTTATTTTTAATTCAACGGGAAGGGTAATTATTACTGGAATTGGAAAAAGTGCCATCATTGCTCAAAAAATTGTGGCTACGATGAATTCAACGGGAACACCTTCTATTTTCATGCATGCTGCTGACGCCATTCATGGTGACTTGGGTAATATTCAAAAAGAGGATGTTGTTATCTGCATCTCCAAAAGTGGAAATACACCGGAAATTAAAGTTTTGGTTCCACTGATTCAAAATTATGGAAACAATTTGATTGCATTGACAGGAAATCCCGATTCTTTCTTGGGTACGCAAGCAAATTACACGTTGAATTGTCATGTTGAAAAAGAAGCCTGTACAAACAATTTAGCTCCCACAACAAGCACGACTGCTCAATTGGTTGTTGGAGACGCCTTGGCTGTGTGCTTGTTAAACCTGAAAGCGTTTTCAAGCAACGATTTTGCCAAATACCATCCCGGTGGAGCTTTAGGAAAACGTTTGTATCTGCGCGTTCGTGATTTGGTAGACAAAAACGAATTGCCTGCTGTCAGTCCGGCCACAAAAATAAAAGATGTCATCCTTGAGATTTCAAACAAAAGACTTGGAGCTACTGCGGTTTTAGAAAATGAAACCGTTGTAGGAATGATTACTGACGGAGACATACGTCGTATGCTCGAAAAAGATGAGAGCATTGCCCAACTGACTGCTAAAGACATCATGAATGTCAATCCAAAAACAATGAATTCCAACAAGATGGCAATCGACGCGCTTGCCGTCTTGGAAAATTTTGGAATTACCCAAATTTTAGTGGTGGACGACCAAGAAAAATACATGGGAATTGTGCATCTACATGACTTAATTAAAGAAGGTATTTTTTAACATGTCCCAAGAAAACAATCAAATGTCCTTTCTAGCACATCTCGAAGCTTTGAGATGGCATCTTGTAAGATCCACGGCTGCAATCTTTATTTGTGGTGTGGTTCTGTTTGTTTTTAAAACAACCGTTTACAATGAATTCTTATTGGCCCATTTGAGTCCAGAATTCGCTACCTACCAATGGTTTTGTGATGCTTTTAAGGTTTTTGGAATAGAGAGTAATTTTTGCGGAGTGGAATTTCCTCAAAAATTACAAAGTCTCTCGTTGACAAACCAATTGATGAATGCGATATGGTCTTCCTTAATTCTAGGACTTATTATTTCGTTTCCTTATGTCTTATGGGAATTGTGGAAGTTTATTGCTCCTGGTTTGCACAAAAATGAAAGAAAAAAATCAAAAGGTTTCTTGTTGATAACCTCCCTCCTTTTTTTTATCGGTGTATTGTTTAGCTTTTATGTCATCGTTCCAATGTCTGTTTATTTTTTCTATCATTTCGAAATTACAGACACCATACAAAACAATTTCACTTTGTCTTCTTATATATCAATGGTAACCAATACGCTTTTGGGCGTTTCAATTGTCTTTGAACTGCCTGTATTGATTTATTTTTTAACAAAACTAGGATTTGTCACACCTTCTTTTTTGAAAACCTATCGCAAACATGCATTGGTAGTGGTATTGCTTCTTGCTGCAATTATTACGCCTCCTGATGTTGCAAGTCAAGTAATCGTATCCATTCCTATTATGATTCTATATGAAGTAAGTATCCACGTCTCTAAGATTGTTGTTAAAAAACAAGAAAAATCCTATTGATATTTCTGTAGATTTTAAAAATCATTCATCGGAAAGTTTTACTTTTACAAATCTCAAACGCACATCATGAAACTAAGAGCTGACAACATCCAAAAAATATATGGAAACCGAAAAGTTGTAAAAGGAATTTCTTTGGAAGTCAATCAAGGTGAAATCGTTGGACTCTTAGGTCCTAATGGAGCAGGAAAAACAACATCATTTTACATGATTGTTGGCATGGTCCAACCCAATCATGGTCGAATTTATTTAGACGACCAAGAAATTACGGAATACCCCATGTACAAAAGAGCGCAAAACGGTATTGGTTATTTGGCGCAAGAGGCTTCGGTCTTTCGGAAACTATCTGTGGAAGACAATATTCGCTCGGTATTGCAATTTACAGGTCGCAACAAACAAGAGGAAGACGAAAAACTGGAGTCGTTGATTGAAGAATTTAGTTTGGGACATGTTCGAAAAAACAGAGGAGATTTGCTCTCCGGAGGAGAACGAAGAAGAACTGAGATCGCTCGTTGTCTCGCGTCTGACCCAAAATTCATTTTATTAGACGAACCTTTCGCAGGTGTCGATCCCATTGCGGTTGAAGACATACAAAGTATTGTAGCTCAACTGAAGAATAGAAATATAGGCATCCTTATTACAGATCACGACGTACAAGCGACCTTAGCGATTACAGACAAAACTTATTTGATGTATGAAGGTGGTATTTTGAAAGAAGGAACTCCCAAAGAATTGGCGGACGACCCGACGGTACGTAAAGTATATCTCGGGGAAAGTTTTATTTTGCAAGAGAACAAATTCAAGTAACCCTCGTTTGCAGACAAAAAACCGTTCGATACAATTATAATCTTGGTTTTTACTCGGAAAAGTGCCCTCTTGATCAAACTCCGGGTTTGAAAATATACGTATCTTTCGTACTGCAAAAACACAATACGCGCTCCTTTATGAAACTTGCCTTAGAAAATCTAGAAAAGAATATGGAAGGAGCCTTGCATATTGATGCGCTCTACAGAAGTATGTACGCTACCGATGCCTCTGTATACCGAAAAACTCCTCTTGCCGTTGCTTTTCCAGAAAACCAAACTGATTTGAAAAAACTCTTGGCTTTTGCTCGAGAGAACGAGATCGGACTAATTCCAAGGACGGCAGGAACTTCATTAGCCGGTCAATGTGTTGGCGACGGGATTGTTGTAGACACCTCCAAACATTTTAATAGAATCCTTTCTTTCGACAAAACAAAGAAAACCGTACGTATCGAACCAGGAGTCATTCGCGACGACTTGAACCGTTTTACAAGGCATGAAGGCCTTTTTTTAGGCCCTAACACCTCGACCTCCAACCGATGTATGATCGGCGGCATGGTAGGAAACAATTCTTCTGGAACAACATCAATTCGATACGGTGTGACGCGCGATAAAATTTTGGAATTGAAAGCAGTACTTAGCGATGGGAGTAGTGTCCTTTTTCGAGAAATCACTTCTGAAGATTTTTTAAAAAAAACAAAAGAAAACACCTTAGAGGGCACAATTTATAAAACCGTCTTTCAGCAATTATCACAACCTAAAATACAAGAAGAAATTCACAAAGAATTTCCAAAAAAAAGGATTCATCGAAGAAATACGGGTTATGCCGTGGATTGTTTATTGGAATCTGATTTGTTTGGGGGAAAATCAAAAACAATCAACATGGCCAAGTTTTTGTGCGGAAGCGAAGGCACACTCGCGTTTACCACAGAAATCCTGATGCAACTAGACCACCTTCCTCCCTCCTCTGCCGTTATGGTTGGGGTGCACTTTGATAGCGTTCAAGAAAGTTTAGAAGCCGTTCCTGTTGCGATGCAACACGAATTGTACAACTGCGAATTGATGGACAAAATTATTTTAGACTGCACTAAAAACAACCGTGAACAAGAAAAAAATAGATTTTTCTTAAAGGGTGATCCGGAAGCAATTTTAATGCTCGAAGTCGCGGCAGACTCAGCAAAAAAAGCGGAAGAAAAAGCAAATGCTTTGATTGCAGATTTAAAAAAACACCAATTCGGATTTCACCATCCTAAAATTTTAGGGAAAGACATCCCTAAAATTCACAATTTACGGAAAGCTGGATTGGGGCTATTGGGAAATATTGTAGGAGATCGGAAAGCCGTGGCTTGCATCGAAGATACTGCTGTAGAATTGAAAGACCTACCTCACTACATTGCCGATTTTACAAAAATGATGGAGCGTTACAAGCAAAAAGCTGTGTATTACGCACATGCAGGTGCTGGAGAAATTCATTTACGACCCATTCTCAATCTCAAGAAAAAAGAAGACGTTGCCTTATTTCGAAAAATCACATACGAAACTGCAAAGTTGGTAAAGTCTTATCAAGGATCTTTCAGTGGTGAACATGGAGATGGCATTGTACGCTCAGAATTTATTCCTGTAATGATTGGTGCAAAAAATTACGAACTCCTAAAAAAGTTAAAAAGCGCTTTTGACCCTCAAGGAATTATGAATCCTGGAAAAATTATTGCTGCGCTTCCAATGCAAGAAAATTTGAGGTACCATCCGGACCGAAAAGAACCTGAAATTTCAACACAAATGGACTTTAGCGATAGTGGAGGAATTTTGCGTGTTGCAGAAAAATGCAACGGTTCAGGAGATTGTCGAAAATCCGTGGAGGCCGGAGGAGCTATGTGCCCTAGTTACAGAGCCACGAAAGATGAAAAAGATACTACCCGAGCACGCGCAAACGTTTTGCGTGACTTTCTAACACAAAGCTCCCAAAAAAACAAGTTCAATCATCCCGAACTGAAAGAAGTATTTGACCTTTGTTTGAGCTGCAAAGCTTGTGCGAGTGAATGCCCAAGCAATGTAGATGTTGCGAATTTAAAGGCAGAGTTCTTGCATCAATACTACAAAAGCAACAAACGTCCATTTCGAAGTATTGTTTTTGGAATGAATGCAAAAATCAATTCGTATGCAAGCAAGTTCCCTATGTGGAGTAATTTTATCAGCAGCAGGCGTCTTACAAAAAAAATACTGGGAATTGCTCTGGAGCGCTCCTTACCTACCCTTCAAAAAACAACCTTGAGATCTTGGTACAAAAAAAACAAATCACGACTGCACCAAGGAACAAAAAAGCATGGAAAGGTATACTTGTTCTGCGATGAATTTACCAACTTTTACGATGTTCCTGTAGGTATTGATGCTTTGGAGTTCCTTTCTTTTGTTGGTTTCCAACCCATGCTTGTAGCGCATTTAGAAAGTGGCAGAAGTGCCATTTCAAAAGGCATGCTCACTCATGCTCAAAACATGGCCAACCAAAATATCAATATCTTTAAAGACTTGCTCTCTGAAGAAACACCACTTGTCGGTATTGAACCCTCCGCAATTCTTACATTTCGTGATGAATACCTACGTCTCGCTTCAGACAAAAAAGAAGCAAGACGTATTGCAAAGCATTGCCATACCCTAGAAGAATTTTTACACCGCTTGTCAAAGGAAGGCAGTTTGACACCAGCACTCTTTACCAAAAAAAAGAAAACCATTAAAATTCACGGTCACTGTCATCAAAAATCGCTGAGCAGTACACACGCAATTTTTGAAATTTTAAATCTTCCTGAAAACTACAGCGTGTCCATTTTAAATACAGGATGTTGTGGCATGGCCGGTTCATTTGGCTACGAAAAAGAACATTACAAACTGAGCATGCAAATTGGAGAACATTCTCTATTTCCCAAAATAAGAAATTGTACGAAAGACACTGTTTTGGCAGTTCCTGGAACGAGCTGTCGTCATCAAATCACAGCAGGAACGGAACGAGATTCTCTGCACCCAATTAGTATTTTATGGCAAGCCTTGCACCAAGAAATGTTAAAACATGAATAAAGTAAATATTTTTATAACTTGGCAGCCATTTCAAGACGCAATTGTATTTGCCGAAAACAGAAAAAAATTGAATTCCTTTCAAAATCAAAAAAGAAGATGGTTCGTTTGAAGTATTTTTTTTTAATCTTTTCCCTCTCAGTCGTCTTTTCATGTGGCGTTGATAAAAGTAGCTCTCCAAAAATTCGAATTGCCACTGCTGCCAATATGCAGTTTGCCATGCAAGACCTCATTCAAAAATTTTCCAGATTGACCGGAATTTCTTGTGAAATGATTGTAAGTTCTTCTGGCAAATTAACCGCACAAATAATGCAAGGTGCGCCCTATGATTTGTTCGTTTCTGCAAATGAAAAATACCCTCAAGAAATTTTCGAACTTGGTCTTTGTAAAAACAAACCACAACCGTATGCTTATGGCAATCTTATACTTTGGTCCATTCGTGATACCATGCCTGAGCTATCTGTTTTGCAATCCGAAAAAACAAAGCACATAGCCTTGCCAAATCCAAAAGTAGCTCCTTATGGAAAAGCTGCGTACGCAATACTGAAAACCTTGCCTTTCTTTCAAAAAATAGAAACAAAACTTGTTTACGGAGAAAACATTTCTCAAACCAATCAATTCATTGTTACACAAGCCGCAGAAGTAGGGTTTACCGCCCTGTCTTCAGTCCATTCATTGCCTTACAAAAACAAAGGAAAATGGACGCTTGTTACTTCCGAAAAACACCTTCCCATCGCACAAACAGCAGTTTTATTAGAGCAGAACGATGCTGCAAAAAAGTTTTATCAATTTCTTTTTTCGAAAGAAGCAAAAAAAACCCTAAAAAAATTCGGATATTTGACGACACAGGCTGATTTTTAAATGTGTGTTTTTTTTGAAAACAGAGACATATTTCACAGTTTAAAAAAACAAACAAAACAGAGTGCTTCAAGAGATAAAAATGCTCCGTTACAAAACGAAATCTTTGATTTTTAGATGAATTGGGACCCTATTATATTGACCTTTCAATTGGCAAGTGTGACAACATTTTTGTTGTTTTTTATTGCACTTCCCTTGAGTTATTGGCTGTCGCAAACAAAGAACAAATTCAAACCTTTGATTGAGACCTTGGTAAGCATGCCGCTGGTATTGCCCCCTACCGTCTTGGGCTTTTATTTTTTAATTGCCTTTAGTCCAGGGAATTTTTTTGGCAGTTGGTTGCACGAATGGCTTGGGATCCAATTGGTGTTTTCTTTTTCAGGACTGGTAATTGCCTCGATCCTTTACAGCTTGCCTTTCATGGTACATCCCATTCAATCCGGCTTGACCAACTTACCTACTTCCTTAAGTGACGCCTCTCGACTCATGGGAAAATCAAGAACAACTACCTTATTCAAAGTATTATTGCCCAACTGCAAAGCTTCTCTTTTAACAGGAGTGATTCTTTCTTTTGCACATACGATTGGAGAATTTGGCGTGGTACTTATGATTGGAGGAAATATTCCCGGAGAAACCAAAGTGGCTTCCATTGCCATTTACGACGAAGTTGAAGCAATGAATTACAAAACGGCCAATGCCTACTCGCTCCTTTTGTGCGTCAGTACTTTTGCGATCTTACTATTTGTATACCTTCAAAATGGAGGCTACCTAAAAAAATACAAGAGATGATTCAAATACGTCTTGAAAAAACATTGAAAGCTGGTGAAAACGGATTGAAAATCGATGTCGAATTCACGATTCAGCAAGGTATGTTTGCATGCCTTTATGGACCTTCAGGAGCAGGAAAAACATCTACGCTTCGTATGATTTCGGGATTGTTACAACCTGACCGAGGTTTCATCAACACTCCTAAAAACCTTTGGCTTGACTCCGACAACAACATCTCTACAAACCCAAAAAATCGCAATATCGGTTATGTCTTCCAAGACGCTGCTTTGTTTCCAAATATGACCGTATTGGAAAATCTTGAATATGCACTCACCTCTGAAACAGACACAAAATACCTACACGAACTCATTGAGCTTACAAAACTTGATGAACTCTGTCATAGAAAACCAAATACATTGTCAGGAGGGCAAAAACAACGCGTGGCGCTTGCAAGAGCATTGGCTCAAAAGCCGGCATTGCTTTTGTTAGACGAGCCCTTGGCAGCTTTGGATAGCTTCTCTCGGAGTGAATTACAAGGTTGTTTGTTGCAAATACACAAAAAATTTCATTTAACAACGCTTCTTGTCAGTCATGACATCGATGAAATTGTAAAACTTTCAGATCAAGTGTTTGTTTTGGACCATGGAAAACTCACAAAACAAGGTGCCCCAAAAACTATTTTTACACAGGAATCCTTGAATGCCAATTTTGAAATCAAAGGTAAGGTGCTCCAAATAGAACAACGTGAAACTAAATTTTGCGTGACCGTCCTCATCCAAGAAACGCAAGTTCAAATATGGGCCCAAAAATCTGAGATTCAAAAACTCAAAGTCGGCAATGAAATTTTAGTAGGCGCCAAAAATTTCAATCCTTTCTTTTTGAAACCCTCAAAGTAAACACACTTTGTTGCATCCCATCCTAAAACAAACTCATTCCAACAACTTTTCGATGGATGATGTGCAACGATGTTTCATTGGATTTCGAATCAAATGATAGTATTTATCTGTTCTTATCATAAAAATTGTACAGAATAAGTATCTTTGTTCAAACAACAGAGCAAAAATGTCTATTCAGGAGAATTTAACGAAAATTTTACAAAACATTCCTCGTGAAATCACGTTGGTTGCAGTATCCAAAACCAAACCGATAGAAGCCGTATACGCTGCCTACCAATCAGGCCAACGAATTTTTGGAGAGAACAGAGTCCAAGAAATGGTTGAAAAATACACTGCACTTCCCAAAGACATCCAATGGCACTTGATTGGGCACTTACAACGAAATAAAGTGAAATACATCGCGCCATTCGTCAGCTTGATTCATGGCATTGATAGTTTTGAAACACTTGAGGAAATCAACAAACAAGCTTTGAAAAATGACCGCGTTATCGACTGCCTGCTGCAAGCGAAAATTGCTACAGAGGACAGCAAGTTCGGGTTGTCTTTCACTGAAATAAATGAAATATTAGCGTCCAAAAAATTCACTGCACTTGCAAACATCCGTGTTACTGGTTTGATGGGAATGGCAAGCTTTACAGACAACAAACTACAAATAAGTCAAGAATTCAATTCCTTGAAAACATTTTTTGACACGACTTCATTGCAAACCTTATCAATGGGAATGAGTGGAGATTACTCCATAGCCCTTGAAAATGGCAGCAATATGATTCGTGTTGGAAGCGCTATATTTGGCACTCGTAATTCATAACATATGTACGCAATAATTGACATTGAAACAACTGGAGGAAAATTTAATGAGGAGGGGGTTACAGAAATAGCAATCTACAAATTTGATGGAAATGCCATTGTAGATCAATTTATAAGTCTGGTAAATCCAGAGCGCCCTATTCAGCCATTTGTAGTTCAACTTACTGGAATTACTGAAAAAATGGTCAAAACGGCTCCAAAGTTTTATGAAATTGCAAAACGCATTGTTGAAATCACAAAGAATTGTGTTTTTGTCGCCCACAATACTTCCTTTGATTACAGAATTTTAAGAACCGAGTTCAGCCGCTTGGGTTACGATTATCAAAAAGAAACTCTTTGTACTGTTGAATTGAGCAAAAAACTTATTCCTGACATGCCTTCTTACAGTCTTGGGAAATTGTGCAAATCAATGGGAATTGCAGTAAATTCAAGACATAGAGCAAGTGGTGATGCTCTGGCAACTGTAAAACTTTTCGAGCTACTACTGAACAAAGATTTTAAAAAAGAAATTACCAAAAGTTCCCTCAAGATTTTAGAAGACTCGAAAAAAGTACTTTCGAACAAAGTCTTAAAATTTGTGGAAAAATCATCTACAAGAACAGGCGTCTTCTACATCCATGACAAAGAAGGCGAAATCATCTATATCGGTAAAAACAAAAACATTCAAAAAGGCGTCAATCAACTCTTTTCAAGGAGCTCAAAAACAATAAAATCTTTACAAAAAGATTCTCATTCCCTAAGTTATGAAGAAACTGGAAATGAGCTGTTTGCACAATTGAAGTACGACATGTCCTATCAAAAACACAAACCTAAATTCAATAGCCATCGTCAAAAGAAGAAAGACCCAGTTGTGTTCAACTCAGAAAATATGATTGTGGTAAACAAAGGCAGAAATCTGGGTGAAAAAGCAGTGTTATTGATCGAAGAAAACGAAGTTTTAGGAGTTGCTTACATCGATTTTGCGCAGCACCTTGAAGATATTGGAATCCTTAAAAAGTTGCTCACCCCAACAGCAAACAATCTGACAACGCGGCATGCCATTAAGAGACATTTGGACAAAGGCAATGCAGAACGAATCATACGTTATTAAATTTATTCAAAATGCCAAACGAAACTACTTCTTGGAAAGACAAACTTCATGAAATTATTTATGAAGCAGACACCAAAACGGGCAAGCTCTTTGACGTCTTGTTGTTGGTTGCAATTTCAGCAAGTATTGCATTCGTAATGTTGGAAAGTGTCCCCGCTATCAACGCGGAATACCATGTGTTTTTTAACGTTGCAGAGTGGACAATTACGCTGCTTTTTACGATCGAATATATCCTGAGAATTGTTTCCATCAAAAAACCAAAAGAATACATTTTTAGTTATTATGGAATCATTGATTTTTTAGCCACTATTCCAAAATACCTTTCTTTGTTTTTGGGAGGTACACATGCACTTCTTGTTTTAAGGGCTCTCCGTTTGCTTCGCGTTTTTAGAATTTTAAAAATCACACGTTATATTGGGGAATCCAACAAATTGGCAAAGGCATTGAAATCAAGTCGCCCTAAAATCGTCGTGTTTCTCTTCGCCGTTTTGGTCATATCCATTATCCTAGGAACCGTAATGTATTTGGTAGAGGCCAATGCTGGAAGTGGATTTACCAGCATTCCTAGAAGTGTTTATTGGACCATTGTCACACTAACTACCGTGGGGTATGGCGACATTACCCCCCTCACAACCTTGGGGCAGTTCATCGCTTCAATTGTCATGATTCTTGGTTATGGCATTATCGCAGTACCCACCGGAATTGTTTCCGCTGAATACACCTCTCAAGCAAAAAACATTACTACAAACACTACCGCTTGTAGAAATTGCAGCGCTGAAAACCATAACGATTCAGCAAAATTCTGCAGTGCTTGCGGAGAAAAAATCTAAGCAATCAGTTCTTTTACTTGAACCTTGAATTGATATTATACAGGGCTATCATCGATTCGTTGAATTGCCTATTCCTTTCACTATTCGATCGATAACGAGAACTTTTAGAAAATTTTTATCGTTCATACTAGAAAAGACACAAATCAAAACTATCTTTGTTTTTCAACACCTTTTCAGATGAAAATAGTTTTTGCAACGCACAATAAGAACAAATTAAAAGAAGTAGCTGCTTTACTACCCACTATCGAACTTATAAGTCTAGAGGACATTGCATGTTTTGAAGATATTCCAGAAACAGCAACAACCTTGCATGGAAATGCCAAAATCAAAGCGGACTACGTGACTCAAAAATACGGTTACAATTGTTTTGCAGACGATACCGGACTAGAGGTCAATGCTTTGAATGGAGCCCCAGGCGTTTACTCTGCAAGGTATGCAGGAGTTGCGTGTAACTCCCAAAAAAATATGGAGAAATTACTCAATGAAATGAAAGACACATCAGACAGAGGTGCACAATTCCAAACCGTCATTTGTTTAAATTTGAATGGCCAGCAGTATTTTTTCGAAGGCATTTGTAAAGGACAAATTTTACACACTCAAACTGGGGAACAAGGTTTTGGGTACGATCCTGTTTTTAAAGCTGATGATTTTGACAAGTCGTTTGCAGAAATGTCTATGGATGAAAAAAGCAACATCAGTCATCGAGGAAGAGCCATTCAGAAATTGATTACTTTTTTAAATAAACATTGATTTGAAAGCATCTAAAACTTACATTGGAACTTTTGGATTGCTATTGTTCTTTTTGCTTTTGACCTTTTTTACAAACCTCAGTTTGGGCTCTATTCCTATTCCCATCGAAGAGCTTCTCAAAATTTTATTTTTGGAAGACTCCAGCAAAGAGAGTTGGAATTATATTGTTTTAAACTATAGACTTCCAAAAGCATTGACTGCTCTGCTGGTAGGAAGTGGTCTTGGAGTAAGTGGTTTGCTCATGCAAACACTGTTTCGAAATCCCTTGGCAGGGCCTTTCGTTTTGGGAATAAGTGCTGGCGCTAGTTTAGGTGTTGCGCTCCTCATACTTGGTACTTCGTTCTTAGGAGGACTCTCCTTGACCCATTGGAATCTTGTAGGAGCTGCAAGCACAGGTTCTTTTTTTGTGTTATTCGCCGTACTCGTCGCCATCAAAAGAATCAAAAACACCATGTCGATCCTGATCATAGGCTTGATGTTTGGCAGCATTAGTGCCGCTATTATAAATGTCTTAAGCTATTTCAGTAGTGCAGAAAAGCTACAGCAATTTGTATTCTGGAGCTTTGGAAGCCTCGGAAATTTAAATTGGACAGAAGTACTGCTTTTCGGAATTGTTGTGGTTTGTTGTTTTTTACTTTCTTTAAAAACCATCAAACCTTTGAACAGTTTACTTTTAGGAGAAAATTACGCGATAAGCATGGGAGTTGATCTCAAAAAAACACAATATCTTGTACTCATTTGCACAAGCATTCTAACAGGAATCATTACCGCATTTGCAGGTCCTATTGCTTTTGTTGGTCTGACTGTTCCCCACTTATCGAAATTGATGTTTCCAACTTCAAATCACCGTATTTTGCTGCCTGCAACGGCTCTTGTCGGCACTATATTACTCCTGCTATGCGACACGATAGCTCAACTCCCTGGCAGTGCATACAGCTTGCCAATCAATGCCATAACCTCGATTTTTGGTGCTCCAATTGTCATCTGGTTATTGGTTCGTAAAAAAGATTCACGAAGGTTATGAAAACTGAAAATAAAATCGTTCTTGAAACTAAAAATTTAGACATTGGTTATTGCTCTAAAAAGGGCTTGCAATACCTTGCGAAAAATTTAAATATTACCGCTGAAAAGAAAAAACTGATTTGCCTTTTGGGAAAAAACGGCATCGGTAAATCAACCTTATTGAAAACAATTTCAAAAACGTTGCATCCGTTGGGTGGTGATGTGTTTGTGAACACGGTAAATTTAAAAAACGCATCTCCTCAATTTTTAGCAAAAAAAATGGGATTGGTATTTACAGAAAGAATCCCCGATGGAGAATTGACCGTTTTTGAATTGGTCGCTTTGGGCAGACAACCCTATACCAATTGGCTCGGCAAACTAAGTCCATTAGATTTGGAAAAAGTGCATGCAGCTTTGAATATGGTGCACATTGCTTCGATACGTGATAAGAAATATCACGAGCTGAGTGACGGACAGCTTCAAAAGGTGATGATTGCGAGAGCATTGGCCCAAGACACCGAAATCATTATTTTGGACGAGCCTACTGCGCATCTTGACATACACCATACCATAGAAGTCTTTAAATTGTTGCATAAATTGGTTGAAAGTACGAACAAAACCATTATCATATCTACGCATGAAATAAATCTCGCCTTAAAATTAGGCAATGCATTCTGGTTGTTACTCGAAGATCAATTTATTTCAGGAGGTTTGAATGAACTGATTGGAACAAATGCTTTTGAAAAGTTGTTTTCAAAAGAACAAATTTTGTTCGACCCTAGGTCGAAACAATTCCATATCCAACCTTGAAAATGATTGTGAAGTTTGCAGTATTTTTTTTAAAAAAACCGTCATGAAACCAAATTTACTTTTCGTGTTCTTTATTTTGCAATCAATACGCTTGAGTGCCTTCCAACCACCGGAGGTACCCACTCTTGAAGACGCAGTTCCATTTGCCCAAACCATTACCTTAGAAGAATTAAAGACAATCATGTTTGCTTTTTCTTCGGACCGCTTTGAAGGCAGATATACAGGAGAGCATGGTCAAAAAAAAGCCGCTCAATTTTTGAAGGAACACCACAAAAAAAACGGGGTACTCGCCCCTTTGAAAAACGAACATTACTTTCAAGCAATCCCGAGTTCATTTCTACCAGAAAATACGAAGGCATCTGAAAATGTAGTTGCCTTTATTGAAGGATCGGTAAAACCTGAAGAAATCCTTGTCATCTCCGCTCATTATGATCATTTAGGAAGAAATGGTGCCACAATTTTTAATGGAGCGGACGACAATAGTTCGGGTACCGCAGCAATCTTAGAAATTGCGGAAGCCTTTCAACAAGCAAAAAAAAATGGATATGGACCGAAACGATCTGTTCTTTTTTTACACCTTACTGCTGAAGAACAAGGCTTGTATGGCTCAAAATGGTACGTTGAAAACCCCTTATTTCCTCTAAAAAATCATGTAACCAATCTCAATGTAGACATGATTGGAAGAGTCGATGACGCCCATCTCGAAAACCCCAATTACCTTTACTTGATTGGTGCAGATAAACTGAGTACAGAATTGCATGAACTCTCAGAACAAACGAACAAAACGACTTTAAATTTAAGTTTAGACTACAGGTACAATCGCAAAAAAGATCCCAACCGTTTCTATTACCGATCAGATCATTACAACTTTGCAAAAAACAACATCCCTATAATTTTCTACTTCAACGGAGTACATGAAGATTACCACCGCGATACCGATACCTCAGAAAAAATCAATTACGAATTGCTCAAAAAACGTGTGCAACTCATTTTTTATACCGCATGGAACATTGCAAACAGAGAAAACAGGTTGAAATTGGACAATTAGCCGCTCTTTTACATCGCATTTAAAACCAGTGCATCAAATGAACTCCCTTTGTTTAAAAATCGGGTTTCAATTCCCCAATAGTATGGTGAAATGGACATTTCTTTGAGACGCGTATAATCTTTTTCAGTCGTCAATAAAATCTTTTTTTCACCAGTCAACGCAAAATATTCTTCTTGAATGCGTGATAAATCGTTCGCATCAAAATTGTAATGATCTGGGAATTCCAAGTGTTTGAATTTCAAAGACCTGTTTTCCATTTGATTCACCAATGGTTGAGGGTTTGCAATCCCTGTCACTAATAAAATCTCGTAGGAACCAAGTTCAGAAACCAAAACTTTATTTGACTTTGAAATGATATGATCTGCGTACGAAATGACACTGAAAAATACATTTTGATGCTTCTGTGGTGCTATTTTGTGTTTTGTTTTTTCTTGTGAACTCTGCGACAAATTTGGCGGGCATTTTGTCACCACAATGATGTCTGCCCTTTCCGCTCCTTTTCTAGATTCTCGCAAGGTTCCTAATGGCAGTATCCAATCGTTTACATACAAATCATTGTAATCGGTTAACAAAATAGAAAGTTTTGCTTTCACATAGCGATGTTGAAAAGCATCGTCTAATAGCACAACCTCCAAACCAGGTACGCTTTTAGATAGTTGTTGAATGCCGTGTACTCGATTCGCATCGACAGCTACAGAAATTTCAGGATGATTTTTATAAAACTGAAAAGGCTCATCACCTATTTCCGTTACAAGCGTCGCCGGGTTGGCTTGCACGAACCCTTTGCTTTTTCGCTTGTATCCTCTGCTCAAAGTTCCCACTTGGTAGTTTCTTTTCAAAAGACGTATCAAATATTCTATTTGGGGAGACTTCCCCGTTCCACCTACACTCAAATTGCCCACAACAATAACTGGAATTTGAAAAGATGTTGATTTCAAAACACCTGTTTGAAACAAAAAATTTCGAAAGGAAACAATTCCCCAATACAGCACTGAAAATGGAGCTAACAACAAGCGTACACGATTCAGCAAAGGTGTTCTTTTCATGAGGTTTGAATTTCAGCAAATATAAACAACTTGACAAACTTACAGAAATTGACAATGCAACTCGAAGCTATTCAAGTATATTTTTATAAATTTGAAATTCGATAACGTTACCATGACAAAAATATCAGACATCACCAAAAGCCTGGAAGAATGGGCACCCCTATCTTACGCAGAAAGTTTTGACAACGTTGGCCTGTTGGTCGGAGACAAACAAACAGAAGTGACCGGTGTGCTTGTCACACTTGACACCTTGGAAACAACGCTGGAAGAGGCCATTGCTAAAAACTGCAATCTTATTGTAAGTTTTCATCCGATTATTTTTTCTGGAATGAAAAAATTAAACGGCAGTAATTATGTAGAGCGTGTTGTCATCAAAGCCATTCAACACAATATTGCCATATATGCCATTCACACCGCACTAGACAATTGTTTTACGGGAGTAAATGCAAAGATATGTGACGTGCTAGGTATAAAAAACAAGCAGATTCTTATTCCTCAAAAACACAATATTAAAAAATTATTGACTTACATCCCTGTAGAAAATGCCAACCGATTGCGAAAAGCACTTTTTGCTGAAGGAGCCGGAAACATAGGCAATTACGACAGTTGTAGCTTCAATGTCGAAGGTTATGGAACCTATCGAGGTAATGAGCATTCCAATCCTACTATCGGAAAAAAAGGAGAATTGCAAACTGAGAAAGAAATCATCATTGGAATCATTTTTGAAAAACATCTTGAAAAGAATATTCTAAAAGCACTCTTTGACAACCATCCTTACGAGGAAGTGGCCTATGAAATTACAACTCTTGAAAATACACACCAACAAATAGGGATGGGTATGATTGGTGAATTTGAAAATGAAATGTCTGAAATTCAATTTTTAACACATGTAAAAAAACAGATGAAAACCGATTGCATTCGTCATTCCAAACTCATGGGAAAACCGATCAAAAAAGTAGCTGTTTTAGGAGGCTCTGGAAGCTTCGGTCTTGAGCATGCTAAAAACAAAGGTGCCGATGCTTATATTTCCGCAGACTTCAAATACCATGAGTTTTACAAAGCTGAAAATAAGACACTTATCACTGACATAGGGCATTATGAAAGTGAGCAATTCACAAAAAACCTCTTAGTTGATTATCTTACAAAAAAATTCACTAATTTTGCAGTCATTTTATCAGAGAAAAATACAAATCCTATTTACTATATATAGACATGGCTAAAACGAAAGAACTGACAGTTGAAGACAAATTAAGATCCCTTTACAAATTGCAATTGATTGATTCTAAAATAGATGATATCAAAAACGTACGAGGTGAGCTTCCGCTAGAAGTAGAAGATTTAGAAGATGAAATTACAGGTTTGACACAAAGACTTTCAAACTTGAATGAAGAAGTAGTAAAACTTCAAGAAGACATTAGCGACAAAAAAAATGGGATTGAAGAAGCCAAAGCTTTGTCAAAGAAATACGAAGAACAACAAAAATCTGTTCGCAACAATCGAGAATATGATTCGTTGACCAAAGAAATTGAATTTCAACACTTAGAAATTGAATTGTCAGAAAAACGCATCAAAGAGTACCAAGTGAAGATCGAACAAAAAAATGAGGTCATTGCAACAGCTACAGAAAAACTGGAAGAGCAAAAATCTCATTTAGCGCACAAACAATCGGAATTGGACATCATTTCAAAAGAAACAGAAAAAGAAGAACAATTGATGCATAAGATGTCTGAAGAATTGTCTGCAAAAATAGATGCACATTTATTGAAAGCTTACAAGAGAATCCGTTCGAATGTAAAGAATGGATTGGCCGTAGTTTCTATTGAAAGAGGAGCTGCAGGAGGGTCTTTCTTTACAATTCCGCCACAAGTACAAATTGAAATTGCTTCGCGCAAAAAAATCACAATTGATGAGCATAGCGGTCGTATCTTAGTAGATGCTACATTGGCAGAGGAAGAAGCAGCTGCTTTGGATAATATTTTAGCCTGATATGCGATAAAGTTTTGATTTATAGAAAATTAAAAGTAACAAACCTGCAATTTCATTGCAGGTTTTTTTGTGCCCAATCTTAAAAAAACTTAAAAAAAAATCCCCTTTCTGCATAGAAAGGGGATTCATATCGTATCATTTATTTCATTCAAGCATTGAACAAAGGTCGTCCACTCATCAAAGCATTAACTTTTTCTCCAACAGCCTCTAAAACAGTCTCGTCTTCAAAGTTTACAATAACTTCGTCAATCAAATCGACAACTGCAGCCATATCTTCAGCTTTCAAACCACGAGTTGTTACCGCAGATGCGCCAATTCGAATTCCTGACGTCACAAATGGCGATTTGTCATCGAATGGAACCATGTTTTTGTTCACTGTGATATCTGCTTTTACCAAAGCTTGCTCTGCATCTTTTCCAGAAAGATTTTTATTACGCAAATCAATCAACATACAGTGATTGTCGGTACCTCCAGAAATCAGCTTGTATCCTTTGGCTACAAAAGCCGCTGCCAATGCTGCAGCATTTTCTTTTACTCTAATTTGATAATGCAAAAACTCATCTGTCAATGCTTCTCCAAAAGCGATCGCTTTGGCTGCAATTACGTGTTCCAATGGACCACCCTGCATTCCTGGGAATACTGCTGCGTTTAACAATCCAGACATTTTTCTCAAGGAACCATTTTTCAATTTGATGCCCATTTTATTTTCAAAATCTTGCCCCATCATGATCATTCCTCCTCTAGGACCTCTCAACGTCTTGTGTGTGGTGGTGGTAACAAAATGACAATGCGGCATTGGATCGTTTAACAAACCTTTTGCAATCATTCCAGAAGGATGCGAAATATCAGCAAGCAAATAGGCTCCTACACTGTCCGCAATTGCTCTGAAGCGAGCAAAATCAATATCTCGCGAGTACGATGAAGCACCGGCAATGATTAATTTTGGTTTTTCTTCCAAGGCTATTTTTTGAATATTATCGTAATTCAAAAGCCCTGTCTCCTCTTCCACTCCATAAAATGAGGTTTGGTAGGTTTTTCCTGAAAAATTCACTGGAGAACCGTGTGTCAAATGACCTCCATGTGACAAGTCAAAGCCTAACATTTTATCTCCCGGCTTTAAAATTGCCAAAAAAACAGCCGCATTCGCTTGTGATCCTGAATGAGGTTGCACATTTACGTATGCAGCTCCAAACAACTCCTTGGCTCTATCAATCGCAATTTGCTCTACAACGTCCACTACTTCACATCCTCCATAATAACGTTTGCCTGGGTATCCCTCAGCATACTTATTTGTCAGTACAGAACCTTGCGCTTCCATCACTTGTTCGCTTACAAAGTTTTCCGAAGCGATTAGTTCCAATCCTTCTAATTGTCTCTCTTTTTCGTCTTGAATTAAGTCGAAGATGATTTGATCTCGTTGCATTCTTTACGATTTACAGTTGGTTAAAATAAAACGCAAAATTACGAATTCTCTTTTGTATTTGACAGCAGAAAAGAAAGAAAAATTAACAGGATATAAACATTTAACCAAACGATTCACAGAAACGAACCAAAACAAAAAAAGAACCTGTTCTTTATTTATTATTGAAACGCTCAAATGAAAGCATCGGAAGGTATTTGGAAGTTCTTTTTATATTGAATTCTTCAAGTAAGACTCTATATCTATATTCATGATATCGTGATGAGAATCGTGTGTTCTCAATACTCCGTTTTGAAAAACCAAAAGTTGAGGAGATTGATGTACAACTTCAAATTTTTCTGCGATTGCTGCAGACAATGATCGGTAGTTTAACAAATCCAAAAGGTAAAAATCAACCTGGCCATTCAATGCTTCATTTTTGCTTTCAAACTGACGCAATACACTGTTACTAATTCCGCAACGTGTGCTATGTTTGAGCAAAACCACAACTTTGTCTTGAGCGTGCTGTATTGTTGACAACTGATCTTCAGAAACCAAGGATATCCATGATATTTTGATTTTGGTTTCTTTTTTACTTCCAATAATTTTATCGAATAACCCCATATTTGAATTTTAAGCATTTGCATTGTAAAAATACAAGATTCTTTTACCACAAAGCTCAAATACAAAAAGAATTTTCCTTGAAATTTCTATTCAATTCTTGACGAATCGTCATTTTATAAGCCAAATTGTCGCACTACTCGCCTATTTATCAGACAATTTGACCTTGATAAAGAGGAAAAAAAACATGGAATACTCTTTGAAGTTTGACTTTTCAAATCTCTAAAAAGAAGCGTTATGAATTTTAACAATTTTACAATAAAAGCGCAAGAGGTTGTGCAAAAAGCACAACAGATTGCACACGAATACAAGCATCAGCAAATAGAAAACACACATATTTTCAAAGCTATTTTGAAAGTAGACGAAAATGCAACCCCTTTTGTTCTGAAAAAGCTAGGGGTACATATTGCTGTCTTTCAAGATGTATTAGAACGCAGTTTGAAAAACTTTCCAAAAGTTACTGGAGGAACATTGGCCTTGTCTCGAACATCAAACAACACCTTACTGGATGCAAGCAACATCGCTAAAAAAATGAAAGATGAATTTGTTGCAATTGAACATTTGCTTCTTGCTCTCTTGAAAAATAAAGATTTGGTCTCTCAACAGTTGAAAGACCAAGGAATCAATGAAAAAGGACTCAAAGCTGCTATCGAAGAAATGAGAGGTGGACAACATGTAAATTCCAAATCTGCAGAAGACACCTACAATGCCTTGAACAAGTATGCAAAAAACTTAAACCAACTCGCAAGCAATGGGAAATTAGATCCTGTAATTGGTCGAGACGAAGAAATTAGAAGGATCCTTCAAATACTATCGAGACGCACTAAAAACAACCCAATGCTCGTCGGAGAACCAGGAGTTGGTAAAACTGCTATTGCTGAAGGATTGGCACATCGTATTGTGCAAGGTGATATTCCAGAAAATTTAAAAACCAAACAGATTTTCTCCCTAGACATGGGTGCATTGATTGCAGGTGCAAAATACAAGGGCGAATTTGAAGAACGCTTAAAATCCGTTGTCAAAGAAGTCACTTCTATGGATGGTAATATTGTTCTCTTTATTGATGAAATACATACCTTGGTTGGCGCAGGAGGCGGTGAGGGCGCAATGGACGCAGCGAACATTCTCAAACCGGCATTGGCAAGAGGTGAACTGCGCGCCATTGGTGCCACCACACTCGATGAATACCAAAAATATTTTGAAAAAGACAAAGCGTTGGAACGTCGTTTCCAGAAAGTCATTGTAGACGAACCGAACTCCGAAAGTGCGATTTCTATCTTACGAGGAATTAAAGACAAATACGAAGCACATCACAAAGTTCGCATCAAAGACGAAGCAGTCATTGCTGCTGTGGAGTTGTCACAGCGCTACATAACAAATCGTTTTTTACCAGACAAAGCGATTGATCTTATGGATGAATCTGCTTCCAAAATGCGCATGGAAATCAATTCCAAGCCTGAAGAATTGGATGTATTGGACCGCAAAACAATGCAGCTCGAAATTGAAATAGAAGCCATCAAAAGAGAGAAAGACAAAAACAAGCTTGATCATTTGAAAAAAGAGCTTGCCAATCTCAAAGAAAATAGAGACGACCTCTACAGCAAATGGAAAAACGAAAAAGACCAAGTAGACAAGGTTCAAAAAATAAAGGAAACCATCGAAAACCACAAACTAGAGGCCGACAAAGCAGAGCGTGAGGGCAATTATGGCTTGGTAGCTGAATTGCGTTATGGAAAAATTAAAAATACCCAAGAAGCACTTGACAAACTTGAAAAAGAAGTCGTTGACAATCAAGAAAATGCATTGATAAAAGAAGAAGTCACCTCAGACGACATCGCCGAAGTTGTTGCCAAATGGACTGGAATTCCTGTGCAAAAAATGCTGAAAAGTGAACGTGAAAAATTACTTGTACTGGAAGAAGAACTGCACAAGCGCGTAATTGGTCAAGAAGAGGCTATTGAGGCTGTCTCTGATGCGGTGAGACGCTCAAGAGCAGGTTTACAAGACGAAAAAAAACCTTTGGGTTCCTTTTTATTCCTGGGAACCACAGGAGTCGGAAAAACAGAGTTAGCCAAAGCACTCGCGTCCTATCTGTTTGACGACGATACTGCCATGACACGTATAGACATGAGCGAGTACCAAGAACGGCATGCAGTCAGTCGTTTGGTGGGCGCTCCTCCGGGATATGTGGGTTACGAAGAAGGAGGACAACTCACTGAGGCCGTGCGAAGAAAACCTTATTCCGTGGTACTGCTGGATGAAATCGAAAAAGCACACCCAGATACTTTCAATATCTTATTGCAAGTCTTAGATGAAGGAAGGCTTACGGACAACAAAGGAAGAATTGCCGATTTTAAAAACACGATTGTCATCATGACTTCCAATCTAGGGGCAGATAAAATACAGGAGCGGTTTGAAAAAACACAAAACACACCCAAAGAAACAATCGTAGAAAAAGCAAAGGAAGATGTCATGACTGTTTTAAAACATACGATTCGCCCAGAATTTCTAAATAGAATTGACGACATCATCCTGTTTACACCGTTGGAACAATCCGAAATACGGAAAATTGTATGCCTACAACTCAAAGGGCTTTCTAAAATGCTTTTGGAAAAGAAAATTCAGCTAGACACTACTCAGGAAGCAATTGATACGCTTTCAGAAAAAGGGTTTGACCCTCAATTTGGAGCGCGACCTGTAAAACGGGTTGTTCAAAAAGAGGTTTTAAATGCTTTGTCTAAAGAACTGTTGGCTGGTAAAATAAAACCTTCTCAACACATTCTATTGGATGCATTTGACGGCAAATTTGTATTCAGAAACAACTGAAAATGATAAAGATCAAAACCGCTCAGGAGCAACACGAATGATCGTTGCGAAAAGACCTGAGTGGTTTTCTTTGGTCATACCGTAACTATTGTTTTGTTTGTTTTGCTTTGCGCATAAAATAGGCACCTATAAAGATAAGAGGAATACTCAACAACTGGCCTGTATTTAAAAGCCATGCTCCTCTTTCGTCAATTTGGGCTTCTTTCAAAAACTCAACAGCAAATCGAACGGACCACAGACTTGCAAAAAAGAAACCAAACAAATACCCTGGTTGCTTTTTCTTATTTGTATCCCAATACATTTTCCAAAGTAAAACAAACACTATCAAATACCCAAACGCCTCGTACAATTGAGTGGGATGTCTTGGGAAATCTTCACCCAGTTGCTGAAACACAAACCCGTAATTGGTTCCCGTGGGCTTTCCAACAATCTCAGAGTTCATAAGATTCCCTATCCGAATAAAAAAACCAGCCAAAGCCACCACTATCCCTAAGCGATCTAAGATAAACAGCAACGGTTTTTTCAAAATATTTTTACTGTAGACATACAAGGCTGTGACAATCCCAATGGCTGCGCCATGACTTGCCAAACCTGCAAAACCAGTGAAACGAAAAGGAGAGAATTTCACAGGCAATAGTATCTCCGCCAAATGATTTTGAAAATACGCCCAATCGTAAAAAAAGACGTGCCCCAAGCGCGCTCCCAAAATCGTAGCCAATACCGTGTACATAAAAAGCTTGTCTAGCTTCTCTAAAGAAATCTGATCTTTGATGTAAATTTTTTTCATCAATCGCAAGCCGACTCCAAAAGCGAGCACAAACATCAGGCTGTAATAACGAATGGTAAAAAAACCCAAATCAATTCCCAAAGAAGGATTCCAATTGATAGACAATACTTGCATGTATACTTTTTTTAAAAAATTAAATTCATTCTAGGTGTTGCACAAAACAACCTTTTGTTCTAAGGCACTGGATCGTATCCGCTTCCACCCCAAGGATGGCAACGAACAATTCTTTTTAAAACCAATACTCCCCCTTTCAGAAATCCATGTTTCATAAAAGATTCGAGCGCGTATTGCGAACATGTTGGCTGAAACCTACACGTTGAAGGTGTGTACGGAGATATGGCGATTTGATAGAATCGAATCAACAAAACAAACGGATATGTCAGTATTTTTTTCAACATCAATTTACGGAAAAAGTAGTACCCTCTTTTCCATCTTTCAATTGAACCCCCAATGCCAATAATTCGTCTCTTATTTGATCTGAAAGCTTCCAATTTTTATTTTCTCTTGCTTCTGTTCGCAGACGTATCAATAGTGCCACAACACCATTCAATTTATCTGAATTGCTTTGTCCTATTTCGTTTACCAGTCCAAGAACATCGAACACAAAGCTTTTCAAAGTAGTTTGCAACAAACTGACATCGTCTGCGAGCAAGGTTTCTTTGCCATCGTTTACCAGATTGACATACTTTACACCTTCAAATAAATGTGCAATTAAAATAGGACTATTGAAATCATCATTCATGGCCTTGTAACAACCGGCTACCCATCTTGAAATGTCAAGGCTTGATTCTTTTGCTGCTGGCAAACTATTCACCAAATCCATACCTTGCATTAATTTTTGAAAACCTTTTTCAGAAGCCTCCATTGCATCATTTGAAAAATCCAAATTACTCCTGTAATGTGCTTGCAACATAAAGAAACGAGTGACACTTGGTGAAAAAGCTTTTTTCAATTTGTCATTTTTGCCTGAGAAAATTTCGTTTGGCAAAATATTGTTCCCCGTAGACTTGGCCATTTTTTGCCCGTTTAAGGTGAGCATATTGGCATGCATCCAGTAGTTGACGGGTGCTACATTGTTTGAACAATTGGCTTGCGCAATCTCGCACTCATGGTGCGGAAATTTCAAATCCATTCCTCCTCCATGTATGTCAAAATTTTCCCCCAAATACTTTGTGCTCATGGCTGTGCATTCCAAATGCCAACCAGGAAAACCATCACTCCAAGGGGAAGGCCAACGCATGATATGTTCAGGGCTCGCTTTCTTCCACAGCGCAAAGTCTTGTGGGTTTTTCTTTTCAGACTGTCCTTCTAACACTCTTGTATTGTGGATTGAGTCCTCAATATTACGTCCAGAAAGAACACCGTATTCTTCGGATTCATTGTATTTTAAAACATCAAAATAAACCGATCCATTGATTTCATAGGCCATTCCTTTTTTAAGGATGTCTTTGACGATTTCAATTTGCTCCAAAATATGTCCAGTGGCTGTAGGCTCAATACTCGGAGGTAAATTGTTGAATTTTTGCATGGTGTTATGAAAATCAACAGTGTATCGCTGTACGACCTCCATCGGCTCAATCTGTTCGATTCTCGCTTTCTTTGCAATACGATCTTCCCCAATATCTGCATCATTCTCTAAATGCCCTGCATCTGTGATATTTCGCACATAACGTACTTTGTACCCCAAATGCTTTAAATAACGAAAAACCAGGTCAAAGGACATAAAAGTACGCACATTGCCTAAATGTACGTTGCTATACACTGTTGGCCCACATACATACATTCCTACATTCCCTTCGTTTATGGGAGTAAAGACCTGTTTTGATTTCGCCAATGAGTTGTATATCTTCAGTTGGTTTTTTTTGTATAAATCCATGGAGTACTTTTTGTTTCTAAAGGGAGTAAAGATAACAACTATTTTGAATTATAGATGAGAAATAAAGTGTCAAAACACAAAAAGAGACGTTGTTCAAGTGATTTGAAAACGCCTCTTTTGATATTCTTTTGAATGCCTGCTTTTTAGTAATCTATAAAAATAGCATGCATCATTCGTTTCTTGTCGTTAATGCTCTCTTCCAAAGAAATCATTGTTTCTGTTCTGTTGACTCCAGGAACATCATCAATTTTAAAAATGATATTTTTGGCATCTTCTGTGTCTTTGGCTCTTATTTTGCAAAAGATATTGAACTTACCCGCTGTTACATATGCCACCGTCACATTTGGTATTTCCCGTAAACTGAAAATGACCTCTTTGGTCATCGAAGTTTTTTCTAGATAGATTCCAATGTGTGCAATAAAAGCATACCCCATTTTTTCATAATCCAGTGTCAAAGTAGATCCTCTGATAATGCCTTCCTCTTCCATCTTTTTCACGCGAACATGAATTGTTCCTGCAGACACCAATAATTTTTTTGCAATGTCCGTAAAAGGAGTTCTTGCATTTTCAATCAATAAGTCTAAAATTTGATGGTCTACTTCATCCAAATGATATTTTTTCATTTCTTACGATTTTATTGTATATCTAATATTTCACAAAAATAATAAAACATTTTTAAAAATTTTGATAAAACCTTGCAAAAAATTGAATTTATATGGGTTTTAAGGGCTTTTGTTGGAAGTCTTTTTCTTCATGTCCTATAAAACCATTCAACTCTCCTCTTGCAGCCTCTTCTTTCTCCAGAACTAACTTGTTGTCTTTTAGCGTATAACTGTATTGGTAAGCAATATCTAAAAACGAGTTCTCCGCTATTTTTACATTTCTGTAAATGACATCAAAACATTTTTTATCGTTATTTGGTATTGAAAAATAGGGCTTGTAATTGCTGTATACTTCATTCTCCGCTACACTCAATACCCCTTGCAACAATGCGTAAAAGTTAAATTTACGAACCACATCTCTTTCGTAATCATTGTAATAATGTCCTGCTTCAATTAAAATGGTGTTGTGTCCGAGTTTTTGAAAATTATCTCCTGTAGCCGTGGGATAAAATTCATCGGTATAACGCCCGATATGTCCTGGAATGATTTTCTCCAATAAGGCATTCATTTCAACAATGACACTCATCGTTTCTTTCCTGCCTTTTGTCAACGTACGTTCCAAATCTTCGGATGGCGCTAAAAACGAAATGGTGGCTGGATTCTTGGTTCCTTCTACGTTAAAAATTGTACGTTGATCATGTAAATTGAAACAAAAATGAGGTTTGAACTCTTCCAAAACAGAGCGCAACAATACACTTTCTTTCGCCTTCAATGCAACTGCATCTCTATTTAAGTCAATGTTATTTGCATTTACACGTGTAAACGCTGATGAACCATCTGGATTCAACATCGGAACAAACCAAAGAGTACAGTTGTCCAAGATCTTTTGACAATCGTCTTGAAATATTCCTGGATTTTCAAAAAACTGAAACAAATCAAACATCGCTTTGGTTCCTGTACTTTCGTTGCCGTGCATCTGAGACCAGATTAATATTTTTTTCGGACCGCTTCCAATTTTTATTTTACATATTGGATTGTTTTTTTCTGAATACCCAAGCGTGCTTTTTTCAAATTTTTCATCGTCCAAATTTTGTAGCAATGGGGAAATGTCTTCGAACAAAATTCTTCTTCCTGACAAACTATTTTGGAAATTGGATTTGTACCAATTTTCAAGTGCTGCAATTTCTAATATTTTCATACTGCAAATGTAAATAAACTTGCGTTTACATTTGTAACAATAAAAGCGGCGGAATTTAGTTACAAACGTAAACAATTAGTACTTTCACTTTGGTGCGCAATTCACATTTGAAGACAGGCAGACTTGCGGATTCGTTTATTTGATATCAAAGTGAACTAAGTCAGCATGTTAAAGTGTTTTACATAAATCTTTGATGCAATTAAATAAACGCTCTACAAATATTATTGTTTTGTTTTTGCAAATAGTTTACATTTGTAAATCAAATAAAATGTCACAATGTTAAACGGTTTAGATTTCACAAAAAGACTCAAGAAAATAATTGATTTTCACAATGTTTCCGCCTCTAGTTTTGCAGACAAAATCAATGTACCGCGCTCGAGCATCTCCCATATTTTGTCTGGACGGAACAAACCAAGCCTTGAATTTATTTTAAAAGTTATTGGTGCTTTTGAGAATGTCGACATCAATTGGCTTCTTTTTGGAACTGGAAATTTCCCCAAAACCACTCCTCTTTCCAACCTCAAAAAACAAATTTCAAATGCACCCGAATTGACCGTCGAAAAAAACATTCCATTCGAAAAAATACCAAGCCCACCTCCTACTACATCCATCGAAAAAATTGTCATTTTTTATACAGATGGTACTTTTAAAGATTTTTCTGAAAAATAGTTGCAAAAAAAATTAGTGATCTAAGTCTCAAAACCCATTCGAAAACTACAGGAATTGGCCATTGGCATTAGAAAAGAGATTTTAGTAGTTCTTTGTTCAAATACGAACCAATTGAACCAAAGCGCGATCCACGAGCTCTATCAGCGCTTTCTTGTTTGGATTCTTTTGAAGTTCTTGTTCACGGACCATTCGACGCATCATTTCAATCATTTTTTGACCAAAGTTGTATTGCTTGTAGCGTATTCCTTTGGAAACCATGTCATTGAGTAGGTTTCTGTAAGCTTCTACGTCATTACTCCTGGCAACCCATTGAAAAGCTTTTTCAAACAATTGGTTGCGCTCTTTGTTTTTGCCAAGATACATTCCTTGTATGATGTATTTGGCAACAAAAGGCATTTCTGAAACATCTCTTTTTTGGAAATACATTTTCGCTAACGGAAAGGCAATGGCCTTTTTCACACTTGAGGGCAGTCCCTTTGCTTTTTTCATAGCACTTTCTTCGTCAAGATAATACAAGCTCTCTAAAGCGCTAGACTTGACTTTATTAGACTCACTTTCAATACTTTTCTCAAAAAAATCTTGGTAATCAAAATACACCAAACGACCGAGAACCTTGATGGCTGCAGCTTTTACAAAGTTATTTTTGCTTTTTTTTGCCAAGGCTTCTATTTTCGAGATCACTTGTCTTTTGGAGTGTTTGTAGCTCAGATCGATATGCTCTAAAGCAAAAACCCGTATTTCATCATATGGATCGTCAAAAGCAGCAACCATGGACGCAAACACCTCTTTCTCTTCTTGGCGCCCAATCAATTCTTGCAAAGCCTCTTTTCTATCCAAGTGATGGGATGCTTCCTTGTATTGAAATAGAAATTCTTTTACTGATTTTTTCTGAATGAAATCTCCTAACACCACATGGTTGGAATTTACCAATACCAAATCTGGATAATCCTCGTATTGGTACACAAATGACTTCTCGCTGTTGTCTACAAATAATTCATGCACTGTTTTTCTTCCGTTTTCAAAAACCTCTATTTGAAGCGGGAAATAAAAAGTATTTTGTTCCTCTTGTTTGAAAGTAACCGTAACTGTTTTGTCCAAGATATTGTAATCGTTGGTCACATAAACATTGGGATGTCCTGCACCAAAATACCATTGATCGAAAAACCAATTCAAATCTTTGCCCGAAACGGCTTCAAATGCTATTCTCAACTGAGCAACCTCTGCTGCTTGGTATTTATTTTCGTTCAAGAAGTTCTCAATACCCTCAAAAAAAGCGGCATCTCCTAAAAAATTTCGTAGCATATGCAAAATCAAGCCCCCTTTGCTATAGCTGACCGCATCGAAGACATCTTCTTTGTCCTCGTAATTGTATCTTACCAAATGCTTTTGTGAATTGTCTCCTTTTTTATAAGCCGCTGCCTCTCGAAACAAATGCGCATCTGCTCGCTGTTTCCCATAGGCATGCTCCAACCACAAATATTCGCTGTAATTGGCAAACGATTCATTCAACGTTATATTTCCCCAATTCTCAGTCGTGACCAAATTTCCAAACCAATGATGGAACAACTCATGTGCAATAATTGTTTCCCATTTATTTTCATCAATCAAGTCTCCTTGTGACTGATAGGCCCCTTCCTCATGCACTACTGCTGTTGTATTTTCCATTGCACCACTCACGAAATCACGGACCACAATCTGACTGTATTTATCCCAAACAAAATCAACCCCTGTGATGTTTGAAAAAAACGTCATCATTGCAGGAGTCTTCCCAAAAATATTGCGCGCCAAAGCTTCGTATTCTTTTGCTACATAATAATTTACTTCTTTCCCTTTCCAAGTATCTTTTACCACTGAAAAATCTCCTACCGCCATGAAAAAAAGATAGGGCGCATGCTTTTGATCCATTCTCCAATAATCAATGCGCTCATTATTTGCTGTTGGAGTTTGAGAAACCAAAACACCGTTGGACAAAGTTTTGTATTTTTCTGGTACGCGAATTTGTAGTTCTTGTGAAGTTTTCTGATTTGGCTTATCGATGGTAGGAAACCAGCAACTACTCGCCTCTGTCGCACCCTGCGTCCATGCTTGCGATGGTTTTTCATCAGAGACCCCTTTCGAGTTTACAAAATAAAGCCCTTTTGCACTTGTAATCGCTTTGCTTCCTGACTGCTTTACTTTGTCTGGACGTGCGGTGTAAGAGATGTACAATTGCAGGGAGTCGTTTCGGTTGTAAACCTTCTCCAAATCAATGTAGATTTTCGCTCCGTCGTAACGGAAATTCAAAGGTTTTTTTTCTGAAGATATCTCGTGAATCAGCATGGCTTTTGCATCCAAAACCAATTTGTCAGTACTGTAAAAATGTGGCGTCAATTTGATCCATGCTTCTCCTTCCAATTCTTCTTTTTCAAAATCCAAACGAACCGCTAGTTTTGTATGAACCAAATCAAATTGTTTTTCAAAAAGTTGTGCGGTTTTATAACGCTGCGCTTTGTCAGAATTTTGAGCAAAAGACACCGTTGCTATAAAAAACAGGATCTTATAAAAAAGAGAGGTACGTAATGTCATTGAGAGATGTTTTGGCAAAAGTAAAACAGAAATTATTTTAAAAGCTCAAATTAATTGTTAAATAGACCTTTTATTAGCTGTTGTATCGAATCGGTGTCATTTTAGCATCGTATTTGTCGCGCATGTACAGATAACCCTCTTCCCACCATTCGGTCATTTTTTTTTGATCAAAAATCAAAGAATTCGTAGTCAAAACTGTGGGTGTGTAATACATGTTTAGCTTTACATTTTTATTCTTGGCTGCTAATTTTCCTATGGTCAAATTGTGTTTTTTTACATGTTCCAATAAAAAATCAAAAACATCGAAAAGCAGTGAAAAAGGATTTTTTGGAGACAGCCTGTTCAGTTGTTGCACTTCCGTATCGAGAACAATCACATCTACCTCGGTAGCTCCGCGTTGAATTGCTTCTCGGACCGGTACCAAACAACCAAAACCTCCATCGGCGTATTCGCACTTTTCTTTCTTCAAAATACTCATAAAAGGAACGTAATTGCAGGAAGCCCAAATCCAATCGCAAAAATCTTCATAAGAGCATTCTCGAAGTGTTTTGTATTCAATCTGATTGGTCGTCAAATTAGAGACGGTAACCACTACATCTTTGTTTGTTCTTTTCAATGCTTGATAATCCTGTTCAGAAATACTCTCTCGAATCAACTTTAGCAAATTCTTACTTTCTCCAAACGTTTTGCGTCCTCTTATAAAATTCCACAATACATTGAAATGATTGATCATAACTACTTTTTCTCCATGGACTCTTCTAATGAAAAAGGGATTGTTGCTAAAGATACTTCGTTGGTTTACATGTGTATAAAGCTTCTTCAAGGCATCCACCTTTCCCAATGCCAAATGTGAAATTAACAAACTTCCTGTCGAAGAACCAACATACAAATCATACGCTCTGTGTTGCTCTTTTACAAGGTACTCTGCAACGCCTCCTGCAAATGCTCCTTTGCTACCTCCGCCTGAAATCACCAATGCTTTCATCTTTTTCCAAATGTTTTTTTAGTACGTTTGATAAAGCTACTTAAAATAGCTTTCTCACAAAAAAAAATCTAACTTTTTCTCTACATTGACCAGAATTGAAAAATCGTTTTTTGCAATCTTTCTTGGAATACTTCTTGCAAACTGCTCAGAAAACGACTTAAAGCGCAAACTTTCGCTTCAATGCAATAAGTCAAAAACCTAAGAAAAACTGAAAGAAATAACCGACATAAATAACACTTTTTCTGTAAAAATCTCTAAAAATTGGAAAAGAGAATTGCACGTACGCTCGAAAGCGTCCCGAATCTATTTTGACGGCAAAACAAAAGAACTCAGAGATGCTTTTATTTTTGATGTTGGCTACCTACAAAATAAGGAGGCCATGAACAGCAATTTTAGTTCTAATTTTCAAAAAGAATTGACAAAAAAGAATCAAAAACTTGAGCAATGGTGAAAATTATTTCATGTTGAAAAAAACTACTTTTTACTTTCTTCTTCAGACAGCTTCGGAATAAAGAAGCAAAATCTACTTATATTCAAAACAACAAATTCAGCTACCACATAAAAATTGATGTCTACAGAGATCTCAACGCAGCGACACGTTTCTGTGCAACCCTTCATGCATTTCAACGTATTTCGTTTCTTACGAAACAACAATACTGAAACAGGAATCCTTGCGTCGCCTGTTTTTTTGAAGTTACTTTTTTGAAGGAGTCTCACTTCGCTTATCAAGTGCTTCACTCCATTTTCTCGCCGAATTTACCTGCGCTTCCAGGTTGAAAGATTTTGAGTTTTTTTCCGTCGTTTTTTTTTGTTTCTGCACAAGTTCTTTTAGATCGAAGCTCTTTTTATTCATACACACAAATATAAAGTATCCAAACTTATATCCCTGAAATCTGGCTTAAAAATGAGGTTTGTGTTTTTTTCTATATCTTTAATACATCTGTAAACTTTAAAAGAACTCAAATGAAAACAAACAAACTCATCTTCCAACATGCCCTTAAGATTTATCTAGGAATCGTTCTTTTCTTTTTCATAGTAAAGTTAATTGGTCTCAGCCAAATTGTAGAATTGAGGATTTTCAATGCTCTATTTGTGATATTAGGCGTAAACTCCTGTATCAAAAAGAATGTTTTCAAGAATTTAGACAACAATTACCTCACCAATTTATCGATTGGCTTTGCCGCTTCCTTTCTAGCAGTACTCGCCACTTCTTTCTCTCTTATTTTTTACACCATGGTTTTTGACTCAAGCGTAATCACCTTTATGGAGAACAGCAGGTTCTGGGGCAACAACCTCAGTTTAGGAACGGTTGTATTTGCGTTACTCGCTGAAGGCTTCGCTTCCTCCGTTATTTGTACTTTCATCGTAATGCAGTACTGGAAAAAGTACAAGCTGGAAAGTATCGCCTGAACCAAAGAGCACAAAAAAATGCGAAAAATCCATTCGATTCTTTCGCATTTTCTTATGTCTTTGGCATTGGAAATCAAAATTCAAGAAACGTATCCTTTACTGAATATAATTGATCTCTGTTTTACGTGTTGATTTCTAAAATGTCTTGCCGGTAGATTTGGCATGTATTGAACTCACAACTCTTAACTTTTTGATAAAAATGCAACTCGCAAACTTATTTCTATAAAAGACAATAGAAACCGATTCAAAAAACCTTCAATGTCCTGCACCGGCTCTCCTATATTTTAGTGGACTCATCAAAAAACAAATAGACATATTTAATTGTAATGTTTTACAATTGAATTTATTTGGCTATCGCTAACAATAAGAGGCGATTCTTTACTTGTTATTGTCCATTTCTCTCCATGTTTATCTAAAGTATATTCTATAGCTCCCACCTCTCTCTTTTCATTTCTTCCAGGACCATATTTCATATATAGTATACTCGATTTTACATAGGGTGTTTCTCCTTTGTTCTTTTTCAAGACGGACACCATTTCTTCCAAATCAATAACAATCTCAAAAACGAAAGGTACCGAATACGAATCCCAAGGTGTTCTATTTTTAGTATCCTTATGCCTGATATAAAACAAGACTTTATAGGAATCTACAAAATCTATTTCAGTACTCTCTAAAACTGGATTATCCAACTCATTTTTCACAGTATAAGACAAACTGTAGTATTTGCTACTTCCCTCCTCAAAACTAAATTTATATCTATGTGATCGGTCTACTCTGTCTGCATATACATACCCCGTTAAATTCAACCTTTCTGTGTAGGAATGTTTGGTCGACAGATCATCCAATATAACATTATAATTTCTTTTGATCTTTTTTTCCACATTCCCTTTTGTTACAAGAAGGGAATGCGCTCCAACTCCATAGATTTCAGTTCGTTCAGATCTTTCAATATAAAATTCATTTGAATAACTATGACTCCCATTAAAATCAAATATGCTGGAATAATTATAGAATTTCGGGCGCTGATACATGTCTTTTCTGCGATGATTTGGGACGGGAGCATCAAGCTCTTGCGTCTCGCAGTCAGTACTTTTTTCTTTATTCTTTGTGAAATACTTTACTGAGGATGTTGTCTTAGAGATAGCAGGTGTATTGAAAATTTTGTCAATCTCTTCTGAAGAAAGAGGGTTCTCTTGATAATCTCTTGCAATATCAAATGTATAATCTTTATTTTCTATTGCATTTGTTATTTCATGTTGACATTCGCCTTCTTTAGAGATTGTT
>Ga0233438_10000513_pt1 | contig 49165 bp, 36 predicted proteins | sample SI_123_September_FD_182720 | JGI IMG/M metagenome (GOLD analysis project Ga0233438, IMG submission 182720) | Seawater microbial communities from Saanich Inlet, British Columbia, Canada - SI_123_September2016_10_MG | ecosystem: Environmental > Aquatic > Marine > Inlet | place: Canada: British...
TACTATTTGGAGGTGCCATTCAAGAAGCAGGAGCAGTAAAAAACAATAAAATTAAAAAAGGTGCTACTTCAGATTTTATGGAAATTGAACGTCAACGTGGAATTTCTGTTGCTACTTCAGTATTAGCCTTTATATACAAAGACAAGAAGATAAATATTTTAGACACTCCTGGTCACAAAGACTTTGCTGAAGATACTTTTAGAACTTTGACTGCTGTTGATAGTGTTATTGTGGTTATAGATGTTGCAAAAGGAGTTGAAGAGCAAACAGAAAAATTAGTTGAAGTTTGTAGAATGAGGAACATTCCAATGCTGGTTTTTATCAATAAATTAGATAGAGAAGGAAAAGATGCTTTTGATTTATTAGATGAAGTAGAACAGAAGCTAGGTTTACGAGTAACTCCTATGAGTTTTCCTATTGGAATGGGATACGATTTTAAAGGAATTTACAATATTTACGACAAAAGATTAAATATTTTTTCAGGAGATAACAAACAAAATATCTCTGCTGGAATTGAGTTTAATGATTTAAAAAATCCTGAACTAGATAAAGTTGTGGGTGATGTGGCAGCTGAAACACTTCGTGATGAATTGGAACTAATTTATGAGGTTTATCCAAAATTTGATAATGTTGAATATCTTGAAGGTAAATTACAACCAGTATTTTTTGGTTCTGCTTTAAACAATTTTGGAGTTAAAGAATTGTTAGATGCTTTTATTGAAATTGCACCAAAACCGCAACCTAAGAAAGCTGAAGAAAGATTAGTTGATTCTAAAGAAGAAAAGCTAACAGGATTTGTTTTTAAAATTCATGCAAATATGGATCCAAAGCATAGAGATCGTTTAGCGTTTATAAAGATAGTTTCTGGTACCTTTAAAAGAAACGCACCCTATTTACATGTTAGAAATGGTAAAAAAGTAAAATTTTCAAGTCCTAATACTTTTTTTGCCGAAAAAAAAGAAATTGTTGACGAATCATTTCCTGGAGATATTGTTGGATTACATGATACTGGAAATTTTAAAATTGGTGATACCCTTACCGAAGGAGAACAATTGAACTTTAAAGGAATTCCAAGTTTTTCACCAGAACATTTTAGGTATGTAAATAATGCAGACCCAATGAAGTCTAAACAGCTCTTTAAAGGATTAGACCAGTTGATGGATGAAGGTGTGGCTCAATTATTTACCCTAGATATGAATGGTAGAAAAATTATTGGAACTGTGGGAGCACTTCAATATGAGGTAATACAGTATCGTTTAGAGCACGAGTACGGTGCAAAATGCTCCTACGAAAACATCAATGTTCATAAAGCTTGTTGGGTAGAAGCTGAAGACCCAAAAAATGAGGAGTTTAAAGAATTTAAAAGAGTTAAGCAACGTTATTTAGCAAAAGATAAACAAGGACAATTGGTCTTTTTAGCTGATTCAGCATTTACTATTCAAATGACGCAAAGTAAGTATCCAACTGTTAAACTACATTTCACGAGTGAGTTTCAATAAAATCTAATGATAAAAAATAACTTAAAATAAATTATATTAAATAAATAAAAAAATGAATAACGGAATCTACGCAAAATTCAAAACTCCAAAAGGGGAAATTTTAGTTAATTTAGAATATAAGAAAACTCCTGGAACTGTAGGAAACTTTGTTGCCTTGGCTGAAGGGAATCTTGAAAATAGTGCCAAAGAGCAGGGCAATCCTTACTACGATGGTTTAAAATTTCATAGGGTAATTCCAGATTTCATGATTCAAGGAGGTTGCCCATCTGGAACAGGTACAGGTGGCCCAGGATATCAATTTGATGATGAAATTCATCCAGACCTAAAACATGATGGTCCAGGAAAATTATCTATGGCTAATTCTGGTCCAGCTACCAATGGATCTCAATTTTTTATTACGCACATTGAAACTCCTTGGTTAGACGGAAAACATACTGTTTTCGGAAATGTTGTAGAAGGTCAGAATATTGTAGATGACGTAGCACAAGGTGATGAAATGTCTATACAAATTGTTCGTGTAGGAAATGAAGCAGAGGCATTTAATGCTGTGGAAGCATTTAGAACTTTTGAGGGATCTAGAGCTAAACGGGAAGAAGAAGAAAAGAAAAAACAGCAAGAAATTCTTGATGCTGTAGCCAAAGGATATGATGAAACCAATAGTGGTTTACGATATAAAATTTTACAGAAAGGAGAAGGAAAAAAAGCTACCAAAGGTGCAAATGTTTCAGTTCACTACAAAGGACAGTTACTAGACGGAACTGTCTTTGACTCATCTTATAAACGCAAACAACCCATAGACTTTTCTGTTGGAGTTGGTCAAGTAATCGCTGGATGGGATGAAGGAATTCTATTATTAAGTGTAGGTGACAAAGCCCGTTTTGTTATACCATCCAACTTAGCATACGGAGAAAGTGGGGCTGGAGGCGTTATTCCACCAAATGCTACTTTAATTTTTGATGTTGAATTAATGGATGTCAAATAAATTATAAAAACCCTCAACAAAAAAAGTTCTTGAAAATTCAAGAACTTTTTTTTAAGATTATGTAAAGGAAAATATTTTTTTGTTAAAATTGTAACAAAAAGTTGGAATAAACTATCTTATATATAAAACATACAATTATTGTGTAAGTTTATTAAAAAACCAAAACCTATTCTAATGAAATATTTTTTTTACCTAATCGGGATATTTTTTCTAACCTCCTGTAATAATTCTAAAAACTCACATGAATTTATAAATAGCACCAAAGGAAAGTATCTTTTTAATTCAAATGAAACATTAGAAGTTTATTTTATTGATGATATTTTAAAAATAGCTTGGAGAGGTAAAAATATGACACCTATAAAAGCAAACGATAGCTCATTTTATGTGAAAGAAATGAATGAAAAATTAATTTTTATTTCGTTCCCAAAAATACATATAGAACTTGCAGAAAAAAGAGAACACAAGGGAGAAAAATTCTACTTTAAAAAACTAACTCAAGGAGAAAAAACGGCATTTGAATATTTTAAAAATAAAGAGTTTGAAAACTCTTTAAATGCATATATTTCAATACAAGAAAAAGATTCATTAGATCCAGTTATTAGTCAAAGCAGACTAAATAGAATGGGATATGAATATCTTAGGACGAATAAATTTTTGGAAGCCAGAGAATTATTTAAAATAAACATAGCTTTATACCCTAATAAATCTGGTGTATACGATAGTATGGGTGATGCTTTAAAAAAAGAAAAAGATACTTTAAAAGCTATTGAATATTATCAAAAATCTTTGGCTATTAATCCGGAAAATAGGAATTCACTAAGTAGTTTGAAAAAACTTAAAAAAAATATTACAAAGTAAAAGTCCTACTCTAGCTTAGAGTCATATTAGAAGATAAAATATTTACTATCTTTATTAAAACAATATCCAATATGAAAACTGCTCAAGAATGGTTTAAAGAATATGCTGTAAGTCATCAAAATTCAACTAATCAGATAATTCATTACGTATGTGTACCATTAATTTTTTTTAGTGTCATTGGCTTATTAATGAGTATTCCTTCTTCTATCATAGAAAATACATTAGAACTGTATAATCCTTTATTAGAAAATTGGGCTGTTTTTACCTCAATTTTTATTCTAATATTTTATTTACGCCTAGGGTTTTGGTATTTTGTTCAAATGCTATTCTTTATTTCTTTGGCAATTATTGGGAACTTTTGGTTGGGATCTATTTTTAACTTGTTGTATGCATCTTTAATTATATTTATTACTGCTTGGATTGGGCAATTTTACGGACATCATATAGAAGGAAAAAAACCATCTTTTGCAAAAGATCTACAATTTCTTTTAATTGGTCCTCTCTGGGTTGTTCAAAAAATATCATCAAATAAATAAGAAGTGAAAGAAGAAACATCATTTGAAGACTTTATTAAAGTTGATGTCAGAATAGGAACTATTACAGAGGTAAAAGAATTTCCAAAAGCAAAAAAACCAGCTTATCAAATATTGATTGATTTTGGCACTATTGGGATAAAAAAATCTAGTGCTCAAATTACAGAATTGTACACCAAAGAAAAATTATTAGGCAAACAAGTAATCGCAATTATAAATTTTAACCCTAGACAGATTGCCAACTTTATGAGCGAATGTTTAATTCTAGGGGTTTACAATAAAGATGGACATGTAGTTCTCTTACAAACATCACAACCAATTAAAAATGGAGAACAGATTCGTTAAGATTAGCTATTTAATTTTTCGGATTATTTAATATTACAAGTGCTCCGATTACTCCTGGGATCCAACCACATAGCGTTAGTAAAAATATAATAATAAAAGACCCACATCCTTTATCAATAATGGATAGAGGTGGAAAAAGTATTGCTAATAATACACGGAAAAAACTCATAAAACCCTAAAATATATTTCTAATTAGACGTGTAATTTTATATTTTGTTACAAGCATTTTTTGATTAACAAAAAAGTCATGAAATCTTTTGCTAAAAAATCATGACTTTCAAATTATTTACATTTTATCACCAAAGAAAATTGCGTTCATTAATAACTTATTAGTACCATACCAAAAAGCTCTAAAATTTGTGTTATCAGTAAATACAACAACCCTTCCCCTACCCATTCTTTGGACTTTAAAAGGAACTGTATTTTTTATAGCTTTAGCATTTTCCTTTGAAATATAACCACTTAATAAAGGATTATTTGTGTACTGAATAGGATTGTTATAACTCTTTTTATCTGCTTTCATGAAGAGAGTTGTATTTCTAAATAAAGCAATTTTATCATTCTTGTAACCAAAATTAATAGGATGAGAACGATCTACATTTGCCTCAAAAATAGCACCTCCAATTACTTGGGCTCCATTTTTCAAAGATTTTGCTTCAAAAGAAACATCTTTAACAGTATCTATGTTAGCGGTTACAAATTCTAAGTTTATAAATTTATTAGATTTTAACCATTTAGCTGCACCTCGATAACCTATTAAAGTACCTCCATCACGAACCCACTTTTGAAGTTTTTCAATTGATTTCTTATCTAAACCCCAACTATTAGGGGCTATAATTACTGTGTATTTACTTATGTCTATTCGATTAAAATAAATCATGTCTAATTTCGTAACATGCATATCATACCGTTGATCGAATAAATGCCAAATTTCTCCAGGGTCACTCACATTTACTCCATTACCAACTAACATGGCTACTTTTGGTAATGAAATATTCTTAAAATTACTACTCCCTAAATCTATCCCGTTATTTAAGCCTGTTGATACGCCATTAATTTCTACATGACTTTCATTAGCAACTGTTTTTAAGAAATCGTATAATTCTTGACTACCCAACTTTTGGTTTTGAACAGGTATTTGAATGGTACCATAATCGTATGAATTACCTCCATTGTTAAAGTTTTTCATAGATACTTTTGCTCGTATCCCTTTTTGCAATATTGCATTCAACGCTTTGGGTGTATAATATTCATTCCAGGGCATCAGATATCCAACATTGCTCTTTTCACTAACACTACCCTCATTTATTTTTAATGTTTTGATTTCTGGCCCGGCATTATTTAAAGAAATATTTTCAGCATAATCTACACCAAATGAGTGATTAAATGTCCAAGCAGAAACATCATAAAATAAACTATCTTTAAAGCTAGTTCTTGCATCAAACATTGCCTTTACCAATTTTTGGTTTTTTTGATTCATTGGGACAACGTAACTATATCCTTTTCTAAAATTTTTGTCATCTGCGATAAAATCTGACTTCACTTCATGAATAGTAACTTGATGTCTTTTTAAAACCTCCGCCAAATGATAACTTTTGGCAGCATCTTTATGATCTCCAAAAACAATAGCTTTAGCTCTAGATGATTCATTCCTTGCTTTCTTATAAAAGTCTTGTTGATATTTTAATATTTTTACACGCATATTTTTTGCAGCTTCAAGTGTAGACATCGCTGCAGTATATTGATTTCTAATTGTAAATGGAAACGTTAAAACTCCATTAGATGTTTCTTGTGCATGACCTCTAGAACTTGCTTGTTCAAACAAAATACCAATACTTCCATTGATATCTGGAAATGTAGATCCTTTTCCATAGTAGAAATCATCAAAACTTTCCTCTGAATAATACTGTGAACCTATCTTATCTAATGCTTTTGCGTGATAAGTAGCGATCTCTCTTGTTAAATCTTGATTTAGTTGTGGTGTTAGGGGATGTGTTCTACTTGGAATACCTGGCTGAAAAAAGAAAGTTGAATTAGATCCCATTTCATGATGATCTGTTAATATATTGGGTAACCATTTGTGAAATGATGCAATTCTAGCCCTAGATTCTGGCAACTGTACTGGTAGCCAATCCCTATTCATATCAAACCAGTAGTGATTAGTTCTACCTCTTGGCCAAACTTCAAAATACTCTCTATCATTTGAATCTGGATTAATATTTTTACTCTTGTTTGTATTGGCCCAATAAGCAAAGCGTTGCAATCCGTCTGGATTATAGGATGGATCAAATAAAATTACCGTATTATTTAACAAATCTTCAGTAGCTAAACTTGATGAAGCTGCTAGATAATATGCCACAGCTAAAGCAGCATTAGAGCCACTTGGTTCATTTCCGTGGATAGAAAAACCCTGATAGACTATAATTGGGTCACTGGTTACATCTAATGATGAGTCATTGGTTCCATCTATGTGCCTTTGTCTTATGTCATTTATACGTGAGTGATTACTTGGAGAGGTTATTGTTAACAATAATAAGGGTCTTCCTTCAAAAGTTTTTCCTCTATCTTCAAGAGTAATACGATCAGATGATTTAGCTAATACCTTCATATACTCAACTAGTTTATCATGAGTAATATGCCACTCTCCTATCTGATGACCTATAATCTCCTTAGGAGTTGGGATCTTATCATTATAATTTTGATTTGAGGGGATGTAATAATTTAGATCTAATTCTTGAGAGGTTATTGAAAAAGAAATTAATAAAAATAAATAGGTGAGAACTATATTTTTCATTAGTATTTAGATTTAATTTTAACAAAGATATAAAATGAAATCTTACTTTTTTTTGGAACAAAACTCTTATTTTTGATATATAATAATCTACCGTGCTCGCAAAAAAAGATACTGAGTTATATTGAAAAGTTTATTATCAACTGATAGAGAATATTTTATATAGCGGTTTGTGTTTTAAGATGTGCAGCTATCTATTTTTTTTTCTCCATTTGTTTCATAATTTGAATTAGCGGTGAAACATATGCTAGAGTTGAAGAAAGTCTTTTTTAAGGTGGACCAAATGACGAACCTGCCTCTACTATTTTTAGAGGTATAGAAATTGATTAGCGTTGAATGTTAGATGGAAATAAAATGATATTCGTGGACTGTTTCCAGAAGACCAAAATGTTCAAATGTAGCATATGATAGAAAAAATTAAATTAGAAGAAATTGGAAATAAGTTGTCTGGATCACTTGTATATGATGATTTACACAAGGCTCTTTATGCTACAGACGCATCTGTATACCGAAAAATACCACTTGCTGTTGCGTATCCAAAAGATGAAAAAGATCTTCAGATTTTAATTGAATTTGCCACATCTAATCACTTGACATTAATACCAAGAACAGCAGGGACATCATTAGCTGGTCAGTGTGTTGGTGATGGAATTATAGTTGATGTTTCTAAATATTTTACAAATATTTTAGCTTTTGATGAACTCAATAAAACAATTACTGTTGAACCAGGAGTAGTACGAGACGAACTGAATTTATTTTTAAAACCTTTTGGGCTCTTTTTTGGCCCAAATACTTCTACATCCAATAGATGTATGATTGGAGGAATGGTTGGTAATAATTCTTCTGGAAGCACCTCTATTAGATATGGAGTAACTAGAGATAAAGTTTTACAGATAGATGGTGTTTTAAGTGATGGATCTATAGTTAGCTTTAAAGAGTTAACCTCTAAAGAATTTAAATTAAAAACCCAAATCAAATCTTTAGAGGGTAGCATTTATGCTTCTATTTACAATGAACTTTCACAAGAACTAGTCCAACAAGAAATTAAAAACCAATTTCCTAAACCTAGTATTCATAGAAGAAATACAGGTTATGCTGTAGATGAATTACTTGACTCCGATTTGTTTGGTGGTAAAGATGCTTCCATAAACATAGCAAAACTTTTATCTGGTAGTGAAGGTACATTAGTTTTTTCTACAGCTATCACATTACAATTAGATACTCTACAACCTAAAGAAAGTGTAATTATTGCCTCTCATTTTGAAAGTATCAAAGAAAGCCTTAAAGCAACAGTTTTAGCTATGAATCATGAGTTATATGCTTGTGAATTAATGGATAAAGTAATCTTAGATTGCACCAAAAATAATCGTGAACAAGCTAAGAATCGATTTTTTATTAAAGGAGATCCTGAAGCAATTTTAATGTTAGAGGTTTCTGGTGATACCAAAGAGGAAGCCCAAAAAAAAGCTGATGAATTAATTTCTAATCTAAACGAAAACAATTTTGGGTATCACCACCCCAAAGTAGTCGGTGAGAATATTAAACGTATGTTTAATCTTAGAAAAGCTGGATTAGGTTTATTAGGAAATATTATTGGTGATAAAAAAGCGGTAGCTTGTATAGAGGATACAGCTGTTGATTTAAACGATCTTCCAAATTATATAGATGAATTCACTAAAATTATGGATAAGTATCAGCAAAAGGCTGTTTATTACGCACATGCTGGAGCTGGTGAATTACACCTTCGACCTATATTAAACTTAAAAAAATCTGAGGATGTTTCTTTATTTAGAAAAATTACTACTGAAACTGCTCTACTAGTAAAAAAATATCAAGGATCGTTTAGTGGTGAACACGGGGATGGAATTGTACGTGCTGAATTTATTCCATTGATGATAGGAGAAAAAAACTATCAATTACTTAGACGTATCAAAAAATCTTTTGACCCAAACAATGTTTTTAACAAAGGAAAAATTACAGATGCTTTTCCAATGGATAAAAGCCTTCGATATAGCATCGACAGAAAAGAACCTGAAGTAAAAACTATTCAAGACTTCTCTGACAATCAAGGAATTTTAAAATTAGCTGAAAAATGTAATGGTTCTGGAGACTGTAGAAAACCTGCCTCTGCTGGTGGTGCTATGTGTCCAAGTTACCGCGCAACCAAAGACGAAAAAGACACTACGCGTGCAAGAGCAAATACATTACGTGAATTTTTAACCAATTCAAAGAAGTCTAACAAATTTAATCATCAAGAACTCAAGGAAGTTTTTGATCTCTGTTTAAGTTGCAAGGCTTGTGCCTCAGAATGCCCAAGTAATGTTGATGTAGCTGCACTTAAAAGTGAGTTTTTATATCAATATCAAGAAGAAAATGGTTATTCTTTCAGAAATTCAATGTTCGCAAATAATGTCAAATACAATAAAATCGGTAGTTTATTTCCAAGTTTGACCAATTTGGTGTTAAATACATTTTTAACAAAATTTATTATGGGTATTTCATTAAAACGAAGTGTACCTAAATTAACATCCAAAACCTTAAAATCCTGGTACAATAAACAAACTCATTCTAGCAGTAAAAAAATTATATATATTTTCTGTGATGAATTTACTAATTTTTATGATACTGAAATTGGAAAAGATACCGTTATTGTTTTAAAAAGACTAGGCTATAATCCTACCTTTATAAAGCATCCAGAAAGTGGACGAAGTTTTATTTCTAAGGGGTTTTTAAAAGAAGCAAAAGTTGTAGCAAATAAAAATGTGTCAATTTTTAAAGATTTAATTACTAATAAAACACCTCTTATAGGTATTGAGCCCTCAGCAATATTAACTTTTAGAGATGAATATATTCGATTGGCTGATGATGTAAATTCAGCAAAAATAATTGCTAAAAATACATTCACCATAGAAGAATTCTTACAAAATGAATTCGAAAAAGGAAATATTAGAACCAATCAATTTACGACCGAAAAAAAGTCTATAAAAATTCATGGTCATTGTCATCAAAAAGCATTATCAAGTACACAGGCTACTTTTTCTATTTTAAATATTCCAGAAAATTATTCGCCAACTATAATGAATACTGGATGCTGTGGTATGGCCGGATCCTTTGGTTATGAAAAAGAACATTATAAAATAAGTATGCAAGTAGGCGAAGATACTCTGTTTCCCAAGATAAGAAATACATCAAAAGAAACAGAGATCATAGCTTCAGGGACTAGCTGTCGTCATCAAATTTTAGATGGTACTAACAGGTGTGCTAAACATCCTATAACAGTATTACGAGAGGCTCTTATCTAAATTAGTAATTAAAAATATTAAATTATCTCAACTAAATGTTTTGATTTTATTAAATCTTCTTTGAGCTGATTTGAGAATATATTGTACTCTTTAATCTTGGTCTCTTCAAATAATTGTCTGTTGGATAAAACTTGTTTTTTAATATTTATTTGAGACTCATCTAAAACGGACTCATCTATATTCTGTATAGAAAACATATACATTTCTAAGATAATGGGTAAGGATGAAATTCCTTTTTCTGTAGCTAAGTAGCGAGTACTTTTTTTTGTTCCTGTTGGATCAAGTTTTTCGATAAGTCCTTCAGAATATAATGTTTTTAACCTATTGGTTAACACATTTGTAGCGATTTTTTCTTTGGAATTTCTAAATTCTTTGAATCTAGATTTTTTGTGCAAGATAATATCTCTCAAAATAAGAAGTGACCATTTGTCACCTAATATTTGAATAGAAAGGGCAATAGCACATGTTCGTTTTGGGAGGGTTTTCATGTGTATAAATTTTAGTATTTAATAAAGGATCAAAATTACAAAAATTAGTTAACAATAATTCAATAAAAATTAGTTTTATCTAACAACTATTAAATTATAACAAAATTTTAAGACAGTAAATTATACATATGTTAATTATTTATCAAATTATGTAAACTTAATGTAATGGTTTTGATTTTAGCTAAGGTGTCAGATTCTTTTTTTCTTTCCATTGAGATTACTTGTTCAGGAGCGTTTTCAACAAACTTATTATTAGATAACTTCTTTTGGATGCCAAACAAAAAACCTTCAGCTCTTTTTAACTCACTTTTTAACTTTAATAATTCAGCATCTATATCTATGTTATCAATAGCTAATGGAACAAAATATTCATTTGATTTTACTCTAAATGATGCACCCTCTACCTTTTCTGTTACTTCTTTTATTTTTGTGGTATTAGTTAACTTTAAAATTATGTCATCAAACTGATTGGTGGACTTTTCTCTATTGATAACATTTAATTCTATAGAATCTCTGAATGGAATATTTTTATTTTTTCTAACAGTTCTAATTCCAGATATAACATCAGTTACAAAATCAAATTTTAAAATAATTTCTTTGTCAAAATCTTCAAGTATTGGATATTTTTCAATGATTAATGCTTCTTCTGGGGTTCTTTTAGCTATGTATTGCCAGATTTCTTCAGTTAGAAATGGCATAAATGGATGTAAAACTTTTAAGTTGTTTTCTAAAATTCTAATAACTGCATTGAAGGTATTGGTGTCTATTGGTTGTTTATAAGCAGGCTTTACAATTTCTAACAACCATGAAGAAAAAGCATCTGTAATTAATTTATAGATGGTCATTAAAGCATCAGATAATCGATATTTAGAAAAATGATCTTCAATTTCTGTCAAAGCTTTTTGAAATTTAGCTTCATACCATGCAATACCCATTTTTGAAGTAGATGGTTGAAGTAAACTTTCATCAACTTCCCAACCCTTGATTAAACGAAATGCATTCCAAATTTTATTTGCAAATTGCTTTCCTTGTTGACATAAATCCTCATCAAACATTAAATCATTCCCTGCTGCTGAACTCAGTAGTAAACCAACTCTAACTCCATCAGCTCCGTATGTATCTATCAGTTTTAAAGCATCAGGAGAATTTCCTAATGATTTTGACATTTTACGTCTTTGTTTGTCGCGAACCAAACCTGTTAAATAAACATTTTGAAAAGGTTTTTCAGATTTATATTCATAACCTGCTACTATCATTCTGGCAACCCAAAAGAATAAAATATCTGGCCCAGTTACTAAATCATTGGTGGGATAATAATATTTAATTTCTTTATTTTCAGGATTTCTTATTCCATCAAAAACCGACATTGGCCATAACCAAGAGGAAAACCATGTATCTAAAGCATCTTCATCTTGTTGTAAATCGTCTATTGAAAAGGAATTATTATTAGATGATTTTGCTAATTCTTTCTTAGCTAATTCGTAAGCAACCTCTTTACTTTCAGCTACAACAAAATCATTTTTTCCTTTTCCATAGAAATAGGCAGGAATTTGTTGGCCCCACCACAACTGACGAGAAATATTCCAATCACGAATATTTTCCATCCAATGTCTGTAGGTGTTTTCGAACTTTTTTGGATAAAGGTTGATATCAGGATTATCTCCTAAAACTGCATCAATAGCTGGTTTTACAAGATCCTCCATCTTTAAAAACCATTGATCAGATAGCCTTGGTTCTATGACAGCTTTCGTTCTTTCTGAGGTTCCAACTTTATTGGTATGAATTTCTGTTTTTACCAAATGCCCTTTTTCTTCTAATTCTTTTGCAACTTCTTTTCTAACTACAAATCTATCTTTTCCTTCATAATGTAAACCAAAAGAATTCAAAGAAGCATCATCGTTAAATATATCAATTACATCTAATGCGTGCTTATCTCCTAATACTTTGTCATTTTCGTCATGTGCTGGGGTTACTTTAAGGCAACCTGTACCAAATTCAACATCTACATATTCATCTTCAATAATTGGTATGACACGGCCACACAAAGGAACTATTGCTTTTTTCCCTTTTAAATGACTAAAACGCTCATCTGAAGGATTGATACAAATAGCTGTATCACCAAAAATTGTTTCAGGACGTGTAGTTGCTATTGTTAGTGTATCTTCACTTCCCTCTATATTATAATTTAAATAATATAAATTACCTTGTTTTTCTTCATGAATAACTTCTTCGTCAGATAGGGTAGTTTTTGCCTCAGGATCCCAATTTACCATTCTAAAACCTCTGTAAATCAAACCTTTGTTATATAGATCTACAAACACTTTAATAACAGATTCTGACATTTCTTTGTCCAATGTAAAAGCAGTTCTTTCCCAATCACATGAAGCTCCTAATTTCTTAAGTTGATCTAATATAATACCTCCATACTCATGTTTCCATTGCCAAGCGTGTGTAAGAAATTCTTCACGAGTGAGATCGTTTTTATCAATTCCTTGTTCTTTTAATTTTGCAACAACTTTTGCTTCTGTAGCGATAGACGCGTGGTCTGTTCCAGGAACCCAGCAAGCATTCTTTCCCAGTAAACGGGCACGCCTTATTAAAACGTCTTGAATGGTATTATTAAGCATGTGTCCCATATGCAATACACCCGTAACGTTAGGAGGTGGAATGACTATGGTGTAAGGTTCCCTTTCATCAACTTCTGAATGAAAATAATTGTGTTTCATCCAGTAGTCATACCATTTACTTTCAACTAAACTTGCATCATATTTAGATGGAATATTCATACCTTTTAATAATTTTAACCTGTAATTGACAAAAGTACAATTATCTGAAGTATTTAAAAGTGTGTTGAAGTTTTTTTGATTAATTTTGTTAGAGTTAATTTTCAAAATAAATTCTTATGAAAAGCATTCACATACTTATTACATTTTTATTTTTTAATATTAGTTCTTTTGCTCAAGAAGTTGACGATTTAAAACCAGTATTTAAATTTCTAACAGAAACAATAAATTATGGTAAAATTTCATTGGGCTCAAATGGCACTCGTGTATTTGAATTCACCAATACAGGAAAATCTCCTTTGATAATAACTAGAGTTCAAGCCTCGTGTGGATGTACAGTACCAAAAAAGCCTGACCAACCCATAATGCCCGGTGAAAAAGGTAAAATTGAAGTTTCTTATGACACAAAAAGAATTGGAGGATTTTCTAAGGCCATTACTATTTTCTCAAATGCTAAAACAGAGAGAAAAATGATAAAAATTAAAGGATATGTAGAAAGAATATCTATGCCTGAAAAGAAAAAAAATATGCTTTCAGAAGATAATTAAATAATCTTTTTTAAATTGAATTGAATTTTAATTTTTTTATTATTTCTCATTAAAGTTAAACGAATTAAATTATTTTCCTTTTTATGAAAAATAGAAATTATTTCATGTAACTGAAAATTATAAGCAGGATTTCCGTTTATTTTAATTAAAATATCGTCTTTCATAACTCCAGCTATATCTGCTGGAGAACCCTTCAACACATCGTTAATCTTAAAGTTAGGTTTAAATTTATATTCATAACTTTTAATTAAACTAATATAATTTCTGTTGCCATTTGGATCTGGGGTTTCTCCCCTTCCCCTACTATAATTTCTTGATAATTCTTCTACCAGAATTTTCCCATCATAAACGACCTCTAAACCGCTCATATTATAATTAAACTCCTCATTAAAAGAATTATTCTTTTTTAACATTAATCGGTTATTAGGATAATCAAACCAAACAGTAAATCGTTTTAATATACCAGTTCCAATACTTCCGTTTCTTTTATTGAATCTTCTCGCTTCTTTTGTTGAAAGTGTGTCTAAAAAAGAAACTGTAGGTTTTTTCAATAAAAATTTTCCCAACCCTAAAGAAGAGATTCTACTTCGTTTACCATATACTGTTCCACTCAACCCAACACCCAAGAAATCAGTAAAAAAATTCTCTGGCGTTACAATTTTCTCATTACTGTATTCGAATAACCAAATAGCATCTGAGCCACCAGAATCTATTAGCATTTTAATTGGAATTATTTTTGAATTATTATTTAATTTTAAAGATAGGTCTATGTATGGTTTCTTTTGAAATATAGTTATAGGCAGTACTTCACATTTACTGCATATTTTTTGTTTGTATTGTGAGGGATTATAAAAACGAATTTTTTTACTCTTATAATTAATTCTTAAAATTAAATCAGAAAAAATATCATATCCAATAACACCATGAATAGTAATTCCCATCTTTGACGACAGATCAAAGTCATCTTTTAAGACAACATACACATTCTTATTTACAGCTATTAAGTTATTAATTTTAAAAAGGTTATTTTTAGAAATAACTGCATTTACTGGTAATCCTTCGCCCAATCCCTTAAGCTTATATTTGTTTTGAAAATTTGAGAGTATAGTATCTGCCCTCGATGAATTAAAAACTATGGTTTTACTAACTCCTGAATCCAAAATGAAATTTAGTTTTTTATCATTAACTTGAATTGGAATTACAATAAGATTATTAATGAATTGAAAACTAATGTCTTGATAAGAATTCTGAGCACCTATCAAACGAAACCCTTTGCTTTGACTGTTTAAATTAATACAGACACCAAAAAATAAGATTAAATAAATTTGAACTATTTTTTTCATGGGAAATTTAAAGATACTACTCCGCATTTATTATGCCAAAAGAAAAAATATTTTTTACTGTAACATATTTTATTAATGACTTGACACAATACTTATAATTATCTTAAATATATTTTGCAAATTTGCAAAAGAATTTCAATTACCACTATAAATGCCATTAATTTCTAATAAAGGGCTTTCAATGCCACAATCTCCTATAAGGAAACTAGTTCCATATGCAGAAGCAGCAAAAAAGAACGGTACTAAGGTGTATCATTTAAATATTGGTCAACCTGATATTGAAACACCTAAAGTTGCTCTAGATGCAGTAAAAGAAAACACATTAAAAGTACTCTCTTATGCTAGGTCTGAAGGATCTGAAGATTATAGAGAAAAACTTGCTAAATACTATGAAAAGAATAACATTAATATTAATGCTACAAATATCAATGTAACTACAGGAGGTTCTGAAGCTCTTTTATTTACCATTGGTAGTATTACCGACCCTGGAGATGAAATTATTATACCGGAGCCGTTTTATGCAAATTATAATGGATTCTCAACTGCTTCCGGTGTTACTGTAGTTCCAGTAATTTCAAAAATTGAAGATAACTTTGCATTACCTTGTATTGAAGACTTTGAGAAATTAATAACTTCAAAAACTAAGGCAATTTTAATTTGTAATCCAGGAAATCCATCAGGATATCTTTACAGCAAAGATGAGATTCAAAAATTAAAACAACTTGTTTTAAAATATGATTTATTCTTAATTGCCGATGAAGTTTACAGAGAATTTACTTATGATGGTCATCAACATCACTCTGTAATGTCTGAACCTGGCTTAGAAGAAAATGCTATTATGATTGACTCTGTATCAAAGCGTTATAGTATGTGTGGTGCTAGAATTGGCTGTATAGTTTCTAGGAATCAGGAATTTATGAATACTACTATTAAATTTTCTCAGGCTAGATTAAGCCCGCCAACTTATGCTCTTTTAGCTAGTGAAGCTGCTCTTGATACTCCTCAAAATTATTTTGAAAAAGTTACCAAAGAATATGTTTCCAGAAGAAATATTCTAATTTCTGAATTAAAACGAATAAAAGGTGTAAAAGTTGCTAACCCAAAAGGAGCATTCTACTGTGTAGCTGAATTACCAGTCGATGATGCTGATCATTTTGCTCAATGGATGTTAGAAAAATTTGACCATAAACATGAAACTTTAATGGTTGCTCCCGCAAGTGGTTTTTACTCAACTAAAGGTGAGGGTAAAAATCAAATTCGGCTGGCATATGTTTTAAACAAAGAGGAATTAATTAGATGTGTAGAAATTTTAAAAATGGCATTGATAAGTTATCAAAAATAAAAAATGTAAGTTTGAACTAACTCAATTTAGTTATTCTTAATTTATTTTTTTACAATACTTACAACTTGAATATACAACAAAACATATCTCTTAAAGCCTACAATACATTTGGAATAGATGTTTTTGCTAAAAGGTTTGTTAGTGTAGATAGTGTATACAATCTTCAAAAAATTTTAGCACAAGAAAAAAATATTTTTTTGCTTAGTGGAGGCAGTAATATGCTTCTCACTCAAAACATCAATAAGCTTGTTGTATATATAAATATTAAGGGAATTTCTGTTGATTTTGAAAATGAAAATGAAGTTTTTTTAACTGTAAATTCGGGAGAAAATTGGCATGAATTTGTAGTATGGTGTATTTCTCAAAATTATGGTGGTTTAGAGAATCTTTCTTTAATACCAGGACGTGTAGGAACTTCTCCTATTCAAAATATTGGTGCCTATGGTGTTGAAGTAAAAAATGTAATTACCAAAGTTGAAGCAATAGACATAAATACTGCAAAGAGAGTTGAGTTTTCTAATGCAGACTGTGCGTTTGGATATCGTAATTCTATTTTTAAAAATGACTTAAAAGGAAAGGTTGTTATTACTTCAGTTAGCTTCAAACTCAGCAAAAAGCAACATCAGTTACATACAAATTATGGAGCTATTGAACAACAACTGACTGCTAAGAACATTATCAATCCAACAATCAAAGATGTTTCAGATGCAGTGATATACATCAGAAAATCTAAATTACCAGATCCTAAAAAAATTGGAAATAGTGGTAGTTTTTTTAAAAACCCAGTTATTTCCTCTGAAAAATTTATAAAACTGCAAGAAAAACATCCAACTATTCCGTTTTATAAAGTAGAAGCAAACAACAACACAGCTAGCACTTTTTTATATAAAATACCAGCAGGTTGGTTAATAGAAACTGTTGGTTTTAAAGGAAAACGATACGGAGACTGCGGGGTTCATGAAAAACAAGCTCTTGTTTTAGTAAATTATAACAATGCCCAAGGAAATGACATCTTAAGTCTTGCAAAGAAAATTCAAAAAACAATTTTAGACACTTTTGAAATTAAACTTGAAATTGAAGTAAATATTATTAAATAATTCATAATAAAATTTTAAATAATATTAGTTATTTCAGTTGGTTTAAGTATAAAATCCAACTTAATATTGGTACGAAGCAAAACTATTTTCTCTCTAAGAAAGAGTATATTTGTACAATAAAACATTCTACTATGAAACTTATTTTATTGACCATTGGATTATTAGCAATAGGTGTTGCTGGTATTGCTATAAAAATTTGGGCAAAAAAAGATGGTGAATTTGCTGGAACTTGTGCGAGTCAAAATCCAGTATTAAACAAAGATGGTGAAGCATGTGGTTTTTGTGGTAAAACACCCGATCAGTTTCAAGATTGTGCCGAACCTTCTCATAATTAAAGACTGATATCTTTACTGCTTTAACCCGTATTTTATGGCTACTGCAGCAATTCAACTTGATTATTTATTTAGTTTTATTCCAATTTGCTATATTTATGACAAACTCTATTTAAAATTAAGGCATTGGAAATAACAAAGGAAATTTTAATTGCTAACATTCAAAAAGCAAAAGAAGGAAACCAAGTTTCTTTTAACTTTTTGTTACACTATTTCTGGTCAGATGTCTACAATTATCAGTTAAAAAGAACAAAAAACGAGAACGACGCTGAAGATATTACTATTCAATCTTTTTCGAAAGCTTTTGATAAAATCAACACTTTTAATGAAAAATATCAATTTAAAACCTGGTTGATTACAATTTCAAAAAACATACATATAGATTTCATAAGAAAAAATAAAACCTCCATTAATCTATCTTCTTCTCAAAATCAGGAAGCAGAGGCTTATAAAATTATTGATGATAACCCAACTCCAGAAGATAAAATCATCATGGAACAAAATTTAGCAAAATTATTATTAGACATCAAACAGTTGAAACCAAAATATCAAGAAGTCATTCATTTACGTTATTTCAAAGAATTGAGTTATAAAGAAATTTCTCGTGAAATTAATGAGCCAATGAATAACGTAAAAATAAAACTTTTAAGAGCGAAAAAAATATTAGCAGAGATTATAAACAAATCTTAATGAAAAAATTGATGTTTAAATCTTTAGGGCCAGGATTACTTTTTGCTGGAGCTGCTGTAGGAGTATCTCACTTAGTTCAATCAACTAGAGCTGGTGCCGATTTTGGTTTTGGCTTATTATGGGCACTATTAATTGCTGCTCTTTTTAAATATCCTTTTTTCCAATTTGGACCTCGTTATGCTGCTGCAACGGGAGAGACATTATTAGATGGTTATAAAAAATTAGGAAAAGGTATTTTAGTAGTTAGTTATAGCATAAGTTTTGTTACTATGTTTATTATACAAGCTGCTGTTACCATAGTTACTGCAGGATTAGCCGTTAATCTTTTTGGTTTATTTGATATGACTACTTGGTCTATATTAATTACAATTCTTAGTATTTCTTTATTACTTATTGGTAAATATAAACTTTTAGATAGCTTAATGAAATACGTTATTTTGGTTTTAACTATTTGTACTCTTATCGCTGTTAGTGTGGCCCTCATGAAAAATAACCAGGCGTTTACATTTACTCAAGTATTTCCGAAAGGTACTATTGAAATTACTTTTTTAATTGCATTTTTAGGATGGATGCCAGCACCTTTAGATGTTTCTATATGGCAATCTATATGGTCCTTAGAAAAGGATAAAGCAACATTAAAAACAACAACGACTAAACAAGCCATTTTCGATTTTAATGTTGGTTATGTTGGAACCATATTCCTAGCTGTATGTTTTGTAATTTTAGGAGCTTTGGTAATGTATAATTCTGGTGAAAGTTTCTCTAACAAAGGAGATGTTTTTGCTAGTCAATTAATAGCACTATATACCCAAAACTTAGGTAAATTTACTTATATATTTATTTCCATAGCAGCATTTACAACCATGTTTAGCACCACCATTACTACCCTAGATGCTTCACCAAGAACCATGTCTAAAGCCAATGATTTATTGTTTTCTGAAAAAATAAAATTAGGCTATTGGTTTTGGATTATTCTTTTAGGGATAGGAACCTATATCATCTTGAGATACTTCAGAGATAACATGGGTTTAATGGTAAAAATAGCAACTATACTTTCTTTTCTTACAGCCCCTTTTTATGCGATTTTAAACTTTATTTTAATTAGTGGAAAACACACACCAAAAAAACACCAACCCTCTCTATATCTGAAGATATTAAGTGTCTGTGGAATTATTTTTTTAATTGTATTTAGTGCGTGGTTCTTATTGAATTTTTAATTGTTTTCTTTGTAACTTTGCGAAAATTATTAATTGCAAATGGTAAATGATACAGCTGTTCTTCCTAAACGTGAAAAAAAACCAGATTGGTTGCGCGTAAAGTTACCTGTAGGTAAAAAATACACTGAACTTAGAGGACTTGTAGATAAGTATAAATTAAACACCATATGTACTAGTGGAAGTTGTCCAAATATGGGTGAATGTTGGGGTGAAGGCACTGCTACATTTATGATTTTAGGAAATATTTGCACACGCTCTTGTGGTTTTTGCGGTGTTAAAACAGGACGACCAGAAACAGTGGAATGGGATGAGCCAGAGAAAGTGGCTAGGTCAATTAAACTTATGAATATTAAACATGCTGTAATTACCTCAGTAGATAGAGATGATTTAAAAGATGGAGGTTCAATTATTTGGGCAGAAACAGTAGAGGCCATTCGCAGATCTAATCCCAATACAACTCTAGAAACATTGATTCCGGATTTTCAAGGTAAAACCGCACAGATAGATCGAATTATAGAAGTACATCCAGAAGTAGTTTCTCACAACATGGAGACTGTAAGAAGACTCACTAGAGAAGTTCGTATTCAAGCCAAATATGACAGAAGTATAGGGGTTCTTAAATACCTGAAAGAAAAAGGAATGAGAACCAAAACAGGATTAATGTTGGGATTGGGAGAAACAGAGGAAGAAGTCATTCAAACAATGAAAGACCTCCAAGGGGTTGGATTAGATGTTTTAACAATTGGTCAGTACTTACAACCTACAAAAAAACACCTACCTGTTAAAGAATTTATTACTCCTAGTCAGTTTAAAAAATATGAAACTTTAGGCCTAGAAATGGGTTTTATGTATGTAGAAAGTGGTGCATTAGTTCGTTCTTCTTACAAGGCTCATAAGCACGCAAAGTAATCGAAGAAGCAGTAACACCCTCAAGTTTTTTTGCAAAAATTAACCTTTAAAGTTAATTAAATGTGAAAATTATATTTTTTTAACACTAAAAAATCTTAATAACTAATTCTGGCACAGTAGTTGAAATACAATTTTTGATTTAATTATTTGATTTTTTAAAGTGATTTGAATTAGTTTTAACTACAAAACCATCTCCTAGGAGATGGTTTTTTTAATTTTATAAATTAAATTACTAAGGTAATTTATCAATAGTTTGTTATTTTAACTACGTCAGGGACAAGGTCTGACACTCTAAGTTCGTGACGAATAAAATAATGTAAAAAATATCCTAGATAAACCCTTGTTCACGCATCCAATCATCATTAAACATTTTTCCAACATATCTGCTTCCATGGTCATGAAACAACACCACTACCACATCATCTTTTGTAAAATGTTCTTTTAATTGTAGGAGACCTTTAATAGCTGCTCCTGCAGAATTTCCCAAAAACATACCTTCCTCTTTTGCAAGTCTTTGAGTATAGATTGCTGCATCTTTATCAGTTACTTTAGTAAACCCATCAATCAATGAAAAGTTTACATTGAGTGGTAAGATATCTTCTCCGATACCTTCGGTAACATAGGGATAAATCTCATTTTCATCAAAAACACCAGTTTCATGATATTTTTTAAAAACAGATCCATAGGTGTCTATTCCCCAAATTTTGATGCTGGGATTCATCATTTTCAAGTAGCTACCAACACCGGAAATAGTTCCACCTGTTCCAACTCCTACAACAAAATGAGTTATTTTACCACTAGTTTGTTCCCATATTTCTGGGCCAGTGCTTTTAAAATGTGCTTTACAATTACTTGGATTATCATATTGGTTTACGTACCATGAATTAGGGGTTTCTTTTCCTAATTTTTTAGACACTGAATAATAAGATTTGGGGTCATCTGGCTCAACATCAGTTGGGCAAACTACTACCTCTGCTCCTACTGCTCTAAGAATATCAACTTTTTCTTTAGATTGTTTATCTGCCATTACAAAAATACACTTATATCCTTTAATTACAGCTGCCAATGCTAATCCCATACCAGTATTTCCTGAAGTGCCCTCTATAATAGTACCTCCTGGTTTTAAACGCCCATCCGCTTCTGCATCTTCAATCATCTGTAAGGCCATTCTATCTTTTACAGAATTTCCTGGATTAAAAGTTTCATATTTTGAAAGAACTAAACATGGTAAATCTTTTGTCAAATGATTTATCTTAACTAAAGGAGTATTTCCAATAGTTTCTAAAATATTATTAGCGTATTGCATTCAATTATATATTATGGTGTAAAGGAACAAAATATTTTAGAGATAACCTTCTAGGGACTGGTGTTTTCATAAGGAGATTATTAAGCAAATTTCATAGATTTAGAAGGCTCAATCTTTGTAATAATAATAGAAGGAATAATTAACATAACAAAACACACTATCAAGGTTCCAATATTTAATAAAACTATAGATAACAAATTAATGCTTACAGGGACTTCTGAAACATAATATGTAGCTGGATCTAGAGTAATAAATCCTCCATATTTCTGAATAAAAAGTAATGTTAAGCCTGCTAAATTCCCCCAAAATAATCCAATAAAAATTAAGTAAGATGCATTGTATAAAAAAATCTTTCGTATGCTCCAATTAGAACTCCCCAGAGACTTCAAAACACCTACCATAGGTATTCGCTCTAAAATCAACACTAAAAGTGCAGTAATCATATTTATACCTGCTACTAAGATCATAATTACTATGATAAACCATGTATTATTGTCAAAAAGTTCTATCCATTCAAAAAGAGCAGGGTATTTTGCAGCTATAGTGGTAGCATCTAAAGTTGAATCTATCTCTCTGTAAATTTCATTCCCTTTTAGACTTAAATCATCAAAATTTTCTAAAATAATTTCAAACCCTCCAACCTCATTTGATTTCCATTTATTTAATCTTTGAACTTGCCTAATATCTCCAATCATCATATTTTTATCAAATTCCAAAAAACCAGTATCATAGACACCTACAATAACTAATTTTCTATTTGAAGGCAATTTATTAGTATTGCTCTTGAAGAAGGTTACATTAATAGTATCATTTAATTGTAATTTTAATCTATTGACGACTGTTGAGGACAATAAAATATCTCTCGTTCTTTTTTGATTAAAGTTTGGAAGATTTCCTGAAATTAAATATTCCTTAAAAAAAGTCCAATCATAATCTGAAGAAACTCCTTTAAAAATTATTCCCTCAAAATCTGTTTTTGTTCTAATTAATCCAACTTGATTGGCATAAACTTGGACGTTTTTTATTCCCTCTATATTTGAAAAACTTGGGTAAAATTTTTGATTTTTATCAATAGGAATAACAGAGCCGTCAGAATTATTCGCATCATAATTTGTAATTTGAACATGCCCTTTAAAACCAGAAATTTTACTTCTAATTTTTTCTCGAAGACCGTCTCCTGTCGCTATTGCAATTAACATAACTATCATTCCTAATGAAATTGCCATGATAGCTATTTTTATTATTGGAGATGAAATACTATTTTTATACTCTTTGCTAGAGATGATGCGTTTCGCCAAAAATAATTCGTAATTCAATGCTATGATTTTAACTGTTCGTAAAAATACATATTTATTTATTCTTCTAGTAATTAGTTCAAGAATCGTTTCCTTCGGTCAAGAACCAAAATCTGTGCATTATTTAAAAACTGGTGCTGATCAAATTGGATCATATTTACCAATATTAAAAGGAAAAAGAATTGCCATTGTTGCAAATCAAACCTCAGTTATTTTTGATGGAAAAAAAACTACTCATCTTATAGATACCCTAGTTTCTTTAGAGTTAAATATAAAAAAAGTATTTGCACCAGAACATGGTTTTAGAGGCAATATAGATGCTGGAGAATCTATAGAAGATGAATTAGATGTAAAAACAAAACTCCCAATTATTTCTCTATACGGAAAAAATAAAAAACCTACTAAATCTCAATTAAGAGGAATCAATCTAGTATTATTTGATATCCAAGATGTAGGTGTTAGATTTTATACTTACATCTCTACTTTACATTATGTTATGGAGGCTTGTGCAGAATTAAATATCCCATTAATTTTATTAGATAGACCAAATCCCAATGGACATTATATAGATGGTCCTGTTCTAGAAAATGATCACAAGAGTTTTGTAGGAATGCACCCTGTTCCTGTTGTTTATGGAATGACAATTGGTGAATATGGTCAAATGATTAATGGAGAAAAATGGTTAAAAGACGGTATTAAGTCACCTTTAACTGTTATTAAATTAAAAAATTACACTCACGATTCAGAATATAGATTACCTATTAAACCTTCCCCTAACCTACCTAATGAGAAGTCCATTAATTTATACCCTAGTTTATGTTTTTTTGAGGGAACTAATGTTAGTGTTGGTCGCGGAACAGATATGCAATTTCAAATTTATGGTTCACCTTTTTTAAACAAAAAAAGTAAATTTACATTTACTGCTGTTCCAAATGAAGGTTCAAAATACCCAAAACATGCTCATGCTATATCATATGGTGAAGATTTAAGAAAAGTAAACAAACTAAATAGCATCAATCTAAGTTGGTTAATTAAAGCCTACAAACAAAATAGAACTAAAAGTTTTTTTAATTCTTTTTTTACAAAATTAGCTGGAACAAAATCCTTACAAACTCAACTAGAGAAAGAAGTTTCAGAGTCTGTTATTAGAGCTTCCTGGAAGAAAGGCCTAGATGAGTTTAAGATTGTTAGAAATAAATATTTGATTTATCAGTAATCTATTCAACCAAATCAGGAGAATTAGTCGGTTTTTTATACTTCTGAAAGGGTTGTTTTAATAATTCCTTTAAAGACGAGTTGATTGCTTCATCAGGAAAAGTATCTACACCATACACAATTTTATCTCTATCTAAATGCATGTAAGTACCCAATAAACGATCCCAAATTGAAAAAATATTTCCATAATTAGCATCTGTGTAGGGTAATAGGTTGTGATGATGAACTTTATGCATATCTGGAGAGACAATTACATAACTAAGTATCTTATCTAACGATTTTGAAATTTTAATATTTGCATGTGTGAACTGAGTAAAAATCAGAGACATTGATTGATAAATCATCACAATGGCAATGGGAGTTCCTACAACTAAAACACCTAACAATGTAAATGTAAAACGAATCACACTTTCTAATGGATGATGTCTGTTAGCGGTAGTGGTATCTACTTTATGATCTGAATGGTGAACTAAATGAATCATCCACAAGGGTTTAATTTTGTGTTCTGTAAAATGTGCTAAATAGGCACCAAAAAAATCAAGCAAAAGTATCCCTAACAATACATAAAGCCATAGTGGCATCTCGGGTAACCAATTAATAATACCAAAATTATTAACATGAACCCAATCTGCTGTATTTAAGAGTAAAAAAGCCAAAGAAAAATTTATAATGATAGTCGTTGCTGTAAAAAATAAATTAGGGAAAGCGTGTTTCCATTTTTTATAATTGAAATTAAATAAAGGCAATATGCCTTCCAAAAGCCAAAAAAAAGTAATTCCACCAACTAGAATTAAACTTCTATGCAAAGAAGGAATGGTCTCAAAATAATTCAATATATCTGATATATCTGTCATGATCTTTATTTTTTACTAAAATACAAGTTTTTTTAAAAATTAATCGATACTGAATAATTTACAAAATCAATAAATCATGTGCTAGACAGCTTAGCTTCTTCTAACTTTTTTATTATACTGGAGCGGAATATGTTTTTTTAATTTTTCTACAATTGAAAATGCAGCAGGACAAACCTCAGTATTAGCAGCGGTTAAGTCTGTAATCTGAATGAATTTCTTTCTATCTGTATGAGGATATTCAGAACATGCTTTGGGTCTAACATTGTAAATAAAACACGAATTGTCAGATTCATCAAAAAAAGAACACGGAGCAGTTTTTAAAACCATAAAATCATCTTGATCTCTCACTAGGTATTTATCTATAAAAACATGTTCTTTGATTTTTAAATATTTAGAAATTCGTTGAATATCTTTTTCTATAAATATTGGGCTAGTTGTTTTACAACAATTTCCACAAGACAAACAATCAGTTTTTTTGAATTCATCCTCGTGAAGTCGTTTCATTACAAGATCTAAATTCTTGGGTGTTCTTTTCTTAAGCATTTTAAAATACTTCAGAGTCTCAGGCATGGTTTCCTTGGATAATTTGGTTAACTGTTTTAATCTTTTTTCCATTTTGTAAAACTAAACTTTTCTGCTTTTGTACTCAAAGCTTGCTCCTTCTCTAGTTTGATATCTTTTAAGTTAGCTATAGCTATGCAAAAGTACCAATAAAATCTACTTAAACATCCATCATAAAAACAAATAAAATATGTAATTTTGCACTTCAATTTAAGATACTCAATGAATATTCAAACCCTTTTAGAGACCAAAGTTAAAGAAGGTTTTATAATACTTTTTGAAACTACTATTCCATCGGTTGAATTTCAGGCTACGCGAAAAGATTTTGAAGGAGATATTACTATTGTTATCTTTCCTATGCTCAGGTATAAGAAAGGAAACCCAATTCAAATAGGTGAAAGTATTGGGAAGTATCTAGTTGAAAACATTGAAGAAGTTGTTTCCTATAATGTAGTTAAAGGATTTTTAAATTTAGTCATAGACGATCGTTTTTATCTTCAGTCTTTTTACACTATTTTCAATCAAGAATCTTATGGCCTTTGCTCCGACTCTAAAAATGTTGTGATGGTTGAATATTCTTCACCTAACACTAACAAGCCACTTCACTTGGGGCACGTAAGAAATAATTTACTAGGGTATTCAGTAGCTGAAATTTTAAAAGCCTCCGGAAATAAAGTTTATAAAACTCAGATAATCAATGATCGTGGTATCCACATTTGCAAGTCCATGTTAGCGTGGAAAAAATATGGAAACTCAGAGACCCCAGAATCAAAGGGAATGAAGGGAGATAGTTTTGTTGGGTTCTATTATGTGAAATTTAATGATATCTATAAAAAAGAGATTAACAACCTAATATCTGATGGACTATCTGAAGAAGAAGCAAAAAAACAAGCGCCTATTCTAATTGAAGCTCAAAAGATGTTGTTAAAATGGGAGGCAGGAGATCCAGAAACTGTTGCTCTATGGAAAATGATGAATGAATGGGTGTATGATGGATTTAAAATTACTTACCAAAATTTAGGTGTAAATTTTGATACTTTATATTACGAAAGTGATACTTATTTATTAGGTAAAGATGTTATAGAAGATGGAATAACTCGTGGAGTATTCTTTAAAAAAGACGATGGATCTGTATGGTGTGATTTAACTGACGAAGGATTAGATGAAAAGCTAGTGCTTAGATCAGACGGTACAGCTGTTTATATGACACAAGATATTGGAACTGCCATCCAACGTGTCGAAGATCATTCAGACATCAATGGAATGGTTTATACAGTTGGAAATGAACAAGACTATCATTTCAAAGTCTTATTTTTAATTTTAAAAAAATTAGGGTTTTCATGGGCAGCACAATTATATCATTTAAGTTATGGTATGGTAGATTTACCCTCAGGAAAAATGAAATCTAGAGAGGGAACAGTAGTGGATGCTGATGAGCTAATGCAAGAAATGACAGATACTGCAAAAAATATTTCTCAAGAATTAGGAAAGTTAGATGGGTATTCAGATGACGAAAAAATAGACTTATATCGAATGATTGGGCTAGGTGCACTTAAATATTTTATTTTAAAGGTAGATCCAAAGAAGCGCATATTATTTGACCCCAAATCTTCTGTAGATTTCCAAGGGAATACGGGTCCATTTATTCAATACACATACGCAAGAATACAATCAATTCTTCGGAAAGCTTCTTTTAAATATGATGAACCAGTAGATATTGCTGGTGTGTCTTTACATATAAAAGAAAAAGAATTAATTAAACAAATAGAATTATATCCAGATATAATTCAACAAGCAGCAAAAAACTTTTCACCTGCACTTATTGCTAATTACACATATGACTTGGTAAAAGAATTTAATTCCTTCTATCAAAATGTATCCATATTAGGAGAAACAGATGAAACAAAAAAAACAATACGAGTTCAATTGGCGAGTAAAGTTGCTGAAATTATAAAATCTGCATTCAGTTTATTGGGCATAGATGTACCTAATAGAATGTAATATATGGCGTCTGTAGGGAGTTAAAGACACCTCAATAAAATTTTAAAACTGATAAAACTCCGCGTAAACATTCTTAAAAAGTAAAAAAATGAAATATGATATCATCATTGTTGGAAGTGGTCCTGGAGGATATGTCACTGCCATTAGAGCTTCTCAACTAGGCTTTAAAACAGCTGTTGTAGAAAAAGAAAGTCTTGGAGGTGTTTGTTTAAACTGGGGGTGTATTCCTACAAAAGCTTTATTAAAAAGTGCACAGGTATATGATTACCTTAAGCACGTAGACCAATATGGTTTGAAAGCAGAATCAATTGATAAAGATTTTAACGCAGTAGTATCTAGAAGTAGAAATATAGCCAATGGAATGAGCAAAGGTGTTCAATTCTTAATGAAAAAGAATAAAATAGATATTATAGACGGGTTTGGCAAAGTTAAGACGGGTAAAAAAGTTGCTGTAACCAGTGAAGACGGAAAGGTAAAAGAATACAGTGCCGATCATATTATTATTGCTACTGGAGCTAGATCTAGAGAATTACCTAACTTACCACAAGACGGTGAAAAAGTAATTGGATATAGAAAAGCAATGACTTTAGCTTCACAACCATCATCTATGATAGTTGTTGGTTCTGGTGCTATTGGAGTTGAATTTGCGCATTTTTACAATGCTATGGGAACTAAAGTAACTATCGTTGAGTATTTACCAAACCTTGTTCCAATAGAAGACAAAGATGTTTCTAAACAATTTGAACGATCCTTTAAAAAAGCGGGTGTTAAAGTCATGACAAATGCTTCCGTAGAATCTGTAGATATTTCTGGAAAAGGAATAAAGGCTACTGTTAAAACTAAAAAAGGTGAAGAAATTTTAGAAGCTGATATTGTTTTATCTGCCGTAGGTATAAAAACTAATATAGAAAATATTGGATTAGAAGATGTGGGGATCATTACAGACAGAGACAAAATATTAGTAAATGACTGGTATCAAACTAATATTCCAGGATATTATGCTATTGGAGATGTAGTTCCCGGTCCAGCCTTGGCTCATGTTGCCTCAGCTGAAGGAATTACATGTGTAGAAAAAATAGCTGGTTTACATTCTGAAAAAATAGACTATGGAAATATTCCTGGATGTACCTATGCGAGTCCTGAAATTGCTTCTGTTGGACTTACTGAAGACCAAGCTAAAGATCAAGGATATGAAATAAAGGTTGGTAAATTTCCTTTTTCTGCCTCAGGAAAAGCAACTGCAGCTGGAACACCAGATGGTTTTGTAAAAGTAATTTTTGATGCAAAATATGGTGAATGGTTAGGTTGCCACATGATAGGAGCTGGAGTAACAGATATGATTGCAGAAGCGGTATTAGGAAGAAAGTTAGAAACTACTGGGCATGAAGTTTTAAAAACAATTCACCCTCATCCTACTATGAGCGAGGCTGTAATGGAAGCTGTAGCAGATGCCTACGACGAAGTTATTCATTTATAAGCAGTTTCAATAATAAAACAAATCCTAAGAGTTTTTTAAATAAAGCTTACAATTTATGGCATTGTTTTTGCTAATTATTTATATAAATTCTAAATACATCTCAACATTTGTATTTTGTGGGAATTATTGTATGAAAAAAGAAATTACTCCTAAACCAAAGCATAGCTTTGGTTTTTGACTTTAAAGACCCTACAGATTTCATGAATATTTTCATCAGATGATTAAGAATTGTATTTTTATAAACTGATTTTAAATAGATTACTCTTTGATAATTAATTACAACAGCTTTCTCGTAGAAATTTTAAAGGCCATCATAAAGTTATGTATAGCTGGACTTTTAATTGGGCTACTAAAATCGTATGACTTATTTATTGCACTAATTTTAATCACAAAGATAATCCACGTAGTCTATAAAAATATAATCAGGTCTAAAGCTAAGAATTGGATTTTGTTGTTCGGAATGTTATTAACTGGTTTAGCTGGAATGATTGGAGAAAATTGGGGTGTGAGTAATGCATATTGGGAATACCATGAGGTATCTAGAAAACTTCCTCTTTGGCTTCCTTTTGCCTGGATGTTAGCATTTTATTTCTTGTATAGCATTGAATCTAAATTGATTCCTTACTTAAACTACAAAACAATGAAAAATAAACTTATTATAGCTTTTTGGCTTTCACTTATTGTTCCTGCTTTTGGTGAAATTATTACTATTAATTTAGGTGTTTGGACATACTACTGGCCATATCAACTATTTGGTGTTCCCATATATGCCTTCATGTGTTTAGTTTTTGTACACATGATTGTTTATGGAATATTAGCCTTTATTTGTAAAAAGCAAAAAATCAATGATATTGTTTTTACTTAAATAATATTTTAAAATTGCCAAGCTATTATTCGTGTAACTTTATTTCCTTGATGCATAGGAATTATTTTCATTGTTTTTACGTTAAGTTTAACTCCAGATATCTGAAGACTTTCAATAGTATCCTTTTTTGAAACTAAACTCGTAAACCAGAGGCTACTATTTTTAAATAATGAACTCTGATACAGATAATTATGTAAAAAAGCTTTTTCTCCACCAGGATACCATAATTCATTATTATTACCAGAAAAGTTACGAACAGTATTTGTTCCTAAGTTTCTATTTTTTCTTGCATTGGCTCCCCTAGCCTCTTTTTCAGATTTATAAAAAGGAGGATTACAAATAACTACGGAAAAAGAATCTCCTTTTTCAATTATTCCTTCTAAAATATTTTCTTCATTGAACTGTTGTCTCAAAATAATCTTATCACTTAGATTGTTATCATCTATAATATCTTGAGCAGTATCTAAGGAGTCTAATTCTATGTCTGTTGCAATAAAATTCCAATCATACTCCTTAACACCAAGTAAAGGATAAATACAAGTTGCACCAGTACCTATGTCTAAAACAGATATTTTGTCTAAAATTTTAGAATCCGATAACAAATCAGAAACATAATGAATATAATCTACTCGACCTGGTATTGGAGGGCATAAATTTTCATCTGGAAAGATCCATTTATGTATTCCATAATAGGCCTGTAATAAAGTAAGATTTAATTCTTTTACAGCTTTAGGATTAGAAAAATCTATAGTAAAGTTTCCATAATCATTTTTAGTAACAAAAGAGATTAAATTTTTATTGTGTTGGGTTAAAACATCAAAATCATAACCGTTTTTATGCTTATTTCTAGGATGCAATCCCGGCTTAAGTTTCATTTAGAGTTCCAAAATAGTAAATGCTTGTTGAAGTGGTTTTAGTGATTCTTTTAATGAAATAATTAATTCTTGACCATAGATTAAATAATAATCAGAAAAATTACGATGACGTTCATCTAGAGTTTTATTGGGAAATAATTGGTCTTGCAATGATTTAATCCTATTAGTTAAAAGAAAGTGCTTTCTTTTCTCTGCACGAAGCAATCTTTTTTCTAAATTATTTAAACCCTTTAATTGTTTTCTTTGTTGAGCATCAACAGCTCCAATAAATGAACTATCTGTTTCATTAGCAACTCTTCTTAGGGCTAAAAATTGTTGGGTAAGCAGTTCTGTTGCATCTTCAAAATTAAATTGAATATCCGATTTCTCTTTTATTTTTTTTGCAATTAACAAATGTTGTCTTAAAAACATTTCTTCAAAAGAAACATCTAAGTTTTGTAACTGTTTAACTTGTTTGTGAGTTACTATTTGAACCGAATTTCTCAGAAGCAGTGACGGAAAAGGAATCTTTACTGTCTCAAAATAACCTTTCAATTGCATCCAATACGCTAATTCTCCTCCTCCTCCAATATAACAAAGATTTGGAAGAATAACCTCCTGATATAGCGGCCTCATGAGAACATTTGGACTAAAACGATCACTATGATTGTCTAACTCCCCAAGAATTTCAGCTTTTGAAAAAACAATATTTGTATTATGAATTTTAAATAGACCTTTACTCTCTATAATTCTTTCTCTAGAGTTTTCTGATAAATAAAATAAATTTATATCTCTCGGATTTACCTGAATCTTATAATCTTTTTCTAAATTTAATATAGTTTTGGATACTGCTTTCTTTGAAGTTTGATTAAGAAGCTCATCCTTCATCACAGGAGCAAATATATTTTTTAATCGTTGATCATCAGCATCTAAAATAACCAGCCCATAACTTTTAAATAACTCATTCGCAATATACCTGGTAGCATCAGCCAAATTGCTATGGGATACATATGCCTTTTCAAAAAGTTGTGATAAGAATATGGCATTTTTAGTATCTCCTAGTTGTTTTGAAAAATGAGCATGAACCTCTTGCAAACCTTCTAAAGAAAACCTTCCAACTGCTCCACCATTTGGTCTGTCCCAGGATACTTCTTTTCCTTTGAAATTAAAATAACTAATTTCTTTAAAATCATGATCTTCAGTTGCCATCCAGTATACAGGAACAAATCTCTGATCAGGAAACTGTTCAGCTAAAGATTCCGTTAAATTAATAGTTGAAATAATTTTATATAGAAAATATAACGGTCCAGTAAATAAATTTAATTGATGACCAGTAGTTATGGTAAACGTTTCTTTATTTTCTAACGAATTAATATTTTCAATAGTGGCCTCTGTGGCAGATACGTTTCTATACTGATCCTTTAAAACAGTTACTAATTTTTCCCTTGTTGCTAAATCAAACGATTTTTTTTTCTCATTAATTTGAGAGGCAAACCCCTTTATATCTGGAAAATTATTATAAAACTGCTTAATAGGTTTTTTTTGATCTAAATAATCAGTCATTATTTTAGAAAAAAATCCTGTTTTATGAAAAGGAATATGAGTAAACTTCATAAAATTAATAGATGAAAAGATTAAATAAGATCATCATTTATAATTGTTTAAAATTAAAAATTTATCAAAAATACTAAATTTGTAGTCAGTTATAACATACCAAAGTTAGTATAACTCATAAATTTTCGAATTCATTTTTACTAAAGGATCTTAACTAGGAAAAGAAGTCTAGATTTATATTCCAACCAAAAATATAACTCATGAGAGGGGATCGATAAAAAATTAAAAGTATCTGTTAATTAGAATTTTACAAAAGATACTACTACTATAATTTGTAAAATTATTTTACAGGAGTACCGTATAAATCGAAGTCTCCCGCCTCATATATTTTAACAGGAATAAATTCACCTATTTTTATGTAATGTTCTCTTGCATCTACGAGCACATCATTATCTACATCTGGAGAATCAAATTCTGTACGTCCATAAAAATAGTTCCCTTCTTTTCTATCGAACAAACAAGTAAATATTTTCCCTATTTTCTGTTGATTAATTTCCCAAGAAATCTGTGATTGAATTTCCATGATTTCATTTACACGTCTGAACTTTACATCTGCTGGAACATCATCTTCTAGAACAAAAGCACCCGTATTTTCTTCATGAGAATACTCAAAAGCTCCCATGCGCTCAAAGCGCATCTCTTCTACCCAATCCTTCAATTCTTGAAATTGCGCTTCTGTTTCTCCAGGGTAGCCAACAATTAAAGTAGTTCTAATTGCCATGTTTGGAACTACATCTCTAAATTTACGAATTAAGGCAGTTGTTTTTTCGTGTGAAGTACCACGCTTCATAGATTTTAAAATCTCTGTATTAATATGCTGCAGAGGAATATCCAGATAATTACACACTTTAGGTTCGTTTTTCAAAACCTCTAATACATCCATCGGAAAACCAGTTGGAAAAGCATAATGCATTCGTATCCATTCTATTCCATCAACTTTAACTAAAGCTTTTAAAAGCGTGGCCAGTGCTCTTTTTTTATAGATATCTAAACCATAATATGTTAAATCCTGTGCAATAAGCATGATTTCTTTGATTCCTTTTTGAGCTAATTTTTCTACCTCAATTACAAGATCTTCAATTGGTGTTGATTTATGATTTCCGCGCATTAAAGGGATAGCACAAAAAGAACAAGGTCTATCACAACCTTCTGCTATTTTTAAATAGGCATAATGTTTAGGTGTGGTAGTTAATCGTTCACCTATGAGTTCATGTTTATAATCCGCACCAAGAACTTTCAGAAGATTTGGTAAATCATGTGTCCCAAAATATTGATCTACATCAGTAATTTCTTTTTCTAGATCTGGCTTATAACGTTCGCTAAGGCAACCTGTCACAAAAACCTTATCTACATCACCTGCTTCTTTTTTTTCTACATAGTGTAAAATGGTATCTACAGACTCTTCCTTTGCTTTTCCAATAAAACCACAGGTATTTATTACAACGATATTACCCTCATCATTTTTATCTTCATGAACAACATCTTTACCACTGGCTTTTAACTGTCCCATTAAAACTTCAGAATCATAAATATTTTTAGAGCAGCCTAATGTTACTACGTTAATTTTATTTTTTTTAATTGATTTTGTTCTCATTAAATTCTTAAAAGGATAACAAAAATACATTTTATAAGATGAATTTGTGTAGATAATTTCTTGATTTATTTACTTTATTTTGATTATTAGATTAATTAAATTAATTTTAACTATATGAAAAAAAATATTCTTTTTTTATCTCTATTTATTGGTTTACTAATCTCAAATAAATGCTTGAGTCAAACTACTAATACAAAAAACAACTATACATTTAAAAGTGGAGATTATAACGGAATTGGAAAATGGTATATGGGTAGAGAAATTGCCTATGTAATGGGTTTCGAAGGAATTAGTTGGCTAGAAAGATCTGAACGAGAGGAAGAGGAAAATGTTTCTAAATTAATTCAAAACATGAGAATTAAATCCAATGATATTATTGCAGATATAGGTGCTGGATCTGGATATCATACTTTTAAAATAGCTTCTTTGACTAAGAATGGTTTAGTTTATGCCGTAGACATTCAACCAGAAATGTTAATGGCAATAGAAAAAACAAAAGAGTCTGGTAAAATTAAAAATATTGAAACTATTCTTGGAACTGAAAAAAGTATTCTTTTACCATCTAATTCAGTTGATAAAGTTTTGATGGTGGATGTATATCATGAATTCAATTATCCTGCAGAAATAATTATTTCAATAAAAAAAGCCTTAAAACCAAATGGAGAGTTATTCTTAATCGAATACAGAAGTGAAGACTCTAGTGTTCCTATCAAAGAAATACACAAAATGTCTGAAAAACAAGCTATCAAAGAAATGGAAGCCGCTGGCTTTGAGCTCAAAAAAAATATAACTAACCTTCCTTGGCAACATTGTATGGTTTTTGTTAAAAAAAATTAAAAGGCTTGTTTAATTAGGTTATTAAAACTAAAAAATCACTCAAGTAAACTTGGTGGTTTGAATTTTTAAGCTCTAAACTTATTGGTGGATAAAAAGGGATTCACTTAGTACATTCCAAAAAATGAAACCTGGAAAACTATAGAAATCCGGAATTATTTGTAAGAATTTTCACTTTTTTGTTTGCCCAAAAACAAAATAAGCTTAGTTTTTGGGAAAACAAAAAACTCACAACGAATGTTGTGAGTTTCCTTTTGCGGAGAAAGAGGGATTCGAACCCCCGGACCTGTTACAGTCAACAGTTTTCAAGACTGCCGCATTCGACCACTCTGCCATTTCTCCGGTCGTGCTATTCTTTTATGATATAGCGGGTGCAAATATAGAAAAAAGGTTTTCATTTTGTAAAAACATTTCTACTTTTTTTAATAGAATAATTTTAAAGTCTATTTATTTTTTTTGGGGATTACTTAAAAAGATTATCAACATCAATTCAGAATAGCTGAAAATATAAAACAAAATACTAGCTTTTAAAGGTTTTCCTAACTAAGGAGTCTCATCATACCTTTTAGTATTTATTTTAATATTAAAAGAATACAGATGCAATAAAAGATGATGAATTCACAAAAAAAGACTCAATAATTATGGTATTAGCAATAACAATTAAACTATTGTTATCTAATTTTTATAGTATCTTAGCTGCAAATTTTTAGAAATTATTCATGTCTTTTAACTCGTTTGGTAATTTATTAAAACTAACCACTTTTGGAGAATCTCATGGCATAGCTATTGGTGGTATCATAGACGGTTTTCCTGCAGGAGTAGTTATAGATTTTAAAGCTATACAAGATGAGTTAAATAGAAGAAAACCAGGCCAATCTAAGATAGTTACTCAACGAAAAGAACCAGATACTGTTGAATTCCTTTCGGGGATTTTTGAAGGGATAACTACAGGAACTTCCATTGGGTTTGTTATAAAAAACACCAATCAAAAATCACATGATTACTCTCACAATACTGACGTATACAGGCCCTCTCATGCAGATTACACCTATGATAAAAAATTTGGAATTAGAGATTATCGTGGTGGTGGTCGTTCATCTGCTAGAGAAACAGCTAATTGGGTAGTTGCTGGGGCTTTAGCCAAACAATTAATTTCAAATATTACTATTAATGCCTATACCTCCTCTGTTGGTGACATAGAAATGGATAAAGAATATAATCAGTTAGACTTCTCAAAAACTGAATCTAATATTGTTCGTTGTCCAAATGAGAAAATGGCTGAAAGAATGATAAATAAAATCAAAGAAATTAGAAAGCAAGGTGATACCATAGGAGGAACAATTTCTTGTGTAGCCAAAAATATCCCTGTAGGTCTAGGGGAACCTATATTTCACAAATTACATGCCCAACTAGGCAAAGCAATGTTGTCTTTAAATGCCGTAAAGGGTTTTGAATTTGGGAGCGGTTTTGAAGGAACCAAAATGCAAGGAAGTTCGCATAACGATATTTTTAATTCAGATGGAACCACCCAAACAAATCTATCTGGTGGTATTCAAGGCGGTATTTCTAATGGAATGGATATATACTTTAGAGTAGCTTTTAAACCTGTAGCTACTATCATGCAAAACCAACCCACCATAAATTCTGAAGGAGATGAAACAGAAATCATGGGTAAAGGGCGTCACGATCCTTGTGTTGTTCCTAGAGCGGTTCCAGTAATAGAAGCGTTAACAGCTTTAGTATTAGCAGACTTTTGGTTATTGAATAAAACTAGAAAAGCATAAAAATAACTTCATCTATTTGAATTAGTTTATATTTGAAATACTGAATGTAAACCGGTATTTTGAAAGATGTTTAATAAAAATATTTTCATAATTTTTATTATGTTCTTTAGCTTATTAGTTCAAGCACAAGAATACAGATATACCAACACAATTTTTTCATCATCAAATAGTACAGAAAATGTAGTTTATCAAACTGCCCCTTCTATAAATTCTCCTTACACTATAGAAAGTAATACTTTAAATGAAGATTTAAAGATGGATATTTATTTGCCTGAGGGAGATACCAATTCTAAAAGACCTGCAATCATTTTGGCGCATTCAGGAGGCTTCCTTCTTGGAAGTAAAAATAATGATGATATGATTGCATTTTGTGACTCTTTAGCTAAAAAAGGATATGTAACTGCAACAATAGATTATCGTTTAGGGTTTAACCTAATCACAAATGTAAATATGCATGGAACCAGAGCTGTATATCGAGGAATACAAGATGGAATGGCGGCAGTAAGATATTTAAGGGCCAATGCTAGTGACTACAACATAGATGAAAATAAGGTGTATTTTATTGGAAGTAGTGCTGGATCTTTTATTGGCCTGCACAGTATTTACATGGACGATACTGAATTACCTTCAGAAATTAATACGACCAATTATGTTAATGCTACGCCACCATTCAGTCATACAGCACCAGATTTAGGACTTCTAAATATTGGAGATAATCTAAATTTTAACGGAAAACCAGATGCTCTAGTAGCTTTGTGGGGTGCTATTCAAAATACAAACCTTATCAATACAAATAATGATATTCCAGTATTTCTTGTTCATGGTAGAAACGATGCCGTAGTCCCTTTTGAAATTGGATCACCATTTGGATACTCTCTATTGAATGATACATACGGAAGTAGTGTAATAAATAATAGGCTAGAAAATATAGGTATTACAAGTAAAGAAACTTATTTTGTTGCAGATGGAGATCATGAGTTTTACGGAACAGATAATGGAACATGGAGTAATGGTTCTAGTGGTAATGAATATTGGGATATTATTTTTGAAAAAATCACCACTTTTTTATGGAAACAGCATAAACCAACTGCAAATTTTCAGTGGACACAAGAAGGAGAAAATTCATCTGAAGGTACAGTTAATTTTGAAGACCTAAGTTCTGGAGCAACAAACTGGCTATGGGATTTTGGAGATGGAAATACCAGTACAGAACAAAACCCGATACATACCTATAATGATTTAGGAGTTTATCAAGTGACCCTATACATTGAGAATAATATTTTAAGTTGGGATGAAATTACTATAGAAATCAATACAACACTTTCAACTAATGAAAATGAAATCATAGATTTTAGTTATTTTCCAAATCCAACAATAGGTCATCTTAATTTTTCTCTAAAAGAACACTATTCTTCGATTAAAATCGAAGTTTATGATCTTAAAGGTCAATTGGTTCAAGAAGATAACTTCACTAACTCGAGTGATGTTTTAGTTGATATAAGTAATATTGCTAAAGGCATTTATTTTGTAATGCTTACAAAAGAGAATAAAACCTATCCAATTAAAATTGTAAAACAATAATACTCTCCATAAAAAAACCCAAAACAAATGTTTTGGGTTTTTACAATTTATGCTTCACCTGTAGGTCCAAAATTCATTGGAATTGGTGGTTGTTCGTAATCTTTTATTTCACCGTGAGCTTTCTCAAACTTCAAAATATTATCAGCCAACGCTTTTGTTAACCTTTTAGCATGTTGAGGAGTCAAAATAATTCTAGACTTCACTTTTGCTTTTGGTACTCCTGGCATTATTCTAATAAAATCTACAATAAACTCAGATACTGAGTGATTGATAATGGCTAAATTAGAGTAAGTACCCGCTGCAACAGTTTCGTCTAACTCAATATTAATTTGACCCTTTTTATTTTGATCTTCGCTCATCTTTTTTATATGTTAAAGCTTTCTTCGATTTCTTCTTTAGGACCAACAATCAAATGGTCGTAAGTTCTCATACCAGTTCCTGCTGGAATTTTCTTACCTACAATAACATTTTCTTTTAATCCTTCTAGATGATCTACTTTACCATTAACAGCTGCTTCATTCAATACTTTCGTAGTTTCCTGGAAAGAAGCAGCAGAGATAAATGATTTTGTTTGAAGAGAAGCTCTAGTAATACCTTGTAATACTTGTTCAGCTGTAGCTGGTTGTGCATCACGAGCAACAACTAGTGCTTGATCATTTCTTTTTAACAAAGAATTTTCATCTCTTAATTGACGAGCTGAAATAATTTGACCTGCTTTTACATTTTCAGATTCTCCAGCATCTTCGATAACTTTCATTCCATAAGTTGCATCGTTTTCTTGAATAAAGTCATTCTTATGAATCAATTGATTTTCTAAGAATAACGTATCACCAGAATCTATAATTCTAACTTTACGCATCATTTGACGAACTACTACTTCAAAGTGTTTATCATTAATTTTTACACCTTGTAAACGGTATACATCTTGGATCTCATTCACTAAGTACTGTTGTACAGCTGATGGCCCTTGAATTCTTAGAATATCAATAGGAGTTACTGCTCCATCAGATAATGGCATCCCAGCTTTTATAAAGTCATTTTCTTGAACTAAGATTTGGTTAGAAAGCTTGATTAAATACTTTCTGATATCTCCAGTTTTAGATTCAACAATGATTTCTCTATTTCCTCTTTTTATTTTACCAAAAGATACAACACCATCTACCTCAGATACAACTGCAGGATTAGAAGGGTTACGAGCTTCAAATAATTCTGTAACTCTTGGAAGACCTCCTGTAATATCACCTGCTTTTCCAGATTTTCTTGGAATTTTCACTAAAGTTTTTCCACTTTCAACACTATCTCCATTATCTACCATTAGGTGTGCACCTACTGGAAGTGTGTATGAACGTAATGCATTTCCATCTTTATCTTCAATAATTAAAGAGGCAATAATTTTCTTGTTCTTAGAATCAGTAATTACTTTTTCTTGGAAACCAGTTTGTTCATCAACTTCAACTTGGTAATTTACACCTTGTTCAAGATTATCAAACTTAACTTTTCCAGCAAATTCTGATACAATAACACCGTTAAATGGATCCCATTGACAAATTACATCGCCTTTTTTGATAGATTTTATCTTCTTATTGAAAATAATAGAACCATAAGGAATTATGTTTGTACTAAGAGTTATATCTGTCTTTTTATCAATAACTTTCATCTCTGCAGTTCTAGATATTACTATATCTATCACTTTACCTTCAGCATCTTTACCTTCTACAGTTCTAAGGTCTTCTATGACTACCTTTCCATCAAACTTAGCTATTAATTTATTTTCTTCTGAAATATTTCCAGCTACCCCACCAACGTGGAATGTTCTTAATGTTAACTGAGTTCCAGGCTCTCCAATAGATTGAGCTGCTATAACTCCTACAGCTTCACCAATCTGAACATTGTTAAGAGTAGATAAACTTTGTCCATAACATTTAGCACAAATTCCTCTTTGAGACTCACATGTTAATGCAGATCTTACTTGAACCACATCTAATCCTGATGATTCTATTGCTTTTGCATTTAAAGAAGTAATTACTTCTCCAGCTCCAACTAATAGTTCATCATTTAGCGGATGATATACATCTTGTAATGCTACTCTTCCTTCTATTCTGTCACTTAAAGATTCTACAATCTCGTCGTTTTTCTTTAATGGAGTTACATCTAGTCCTCTTAATGTACCACAATCTTGTTCATTAATAATAACATCTTGAGATACATCTACCAGACGACGAGTTAAATACCCGGCATCAGCTGTTTTTAGGGCTGTATCTGCTAACCCCTTACGAGCACCGTGAGTAGAAATAAAGTATTCTAAAATTGATAGACCTTCTTTAAAGTTAGAAAGAATTGGATTTTCAATAATTTCTCCACCTCCTGCTGTAGATTTTTTTGGTTTTGCCATTAATCCACGCATTCCTGTTAGCTGACGAATCTGTTCTTTTGATCCCCTAGCTCCAGAATCTAACATCATGTATACTGAATTAAACCCTTGTTGGTCTTCACGTAAACGTTTCATTGATAATTCAGTTAATTGATTATTGGTTCTACCCCAAATATCAATTACTTGATTGTAACGTTCTTTTTGTGTTAACATTCCCATGTTATAATTCATAACAATACCATCAACCTCTTTGTTAGCCTCAGAAATCATAGATCCTTTTTCTTCTGGAATAATAATGTCTCCCAAACTAAAAGATAATCCTCCTTGGAATGCAAACTTGTATCCCATGTTTTTGATTTCATCTAAGAACTTTCCTGTAGATGGAATGTCTGTAGCTTTTAAAATACCTCCAATGATACCACGAAGTGATTTCTTAGTTAGTACTTCATTAATATAACCTGCAGCTTCAGGAACTACCTCATTAAACAAGACTCTACCAACAGTAGTTTCTATGATTTTCTTCACAGAATTTCCATCTTCGTCTAAATCGTTTGTTCTTACTTTAATTCCAGCATTTAATTCAACTTGTTCCTCATTAAAAGCAATTGTTACTTCTTCTGGTGAGTAGAAAGTTAACCCTTCACCTTTTACAAGAACTTCTTTGGTTGATTTTCTTTCTTTAGTCATATAATACAGTCCAAGAACCATATCCTGAGAAGGAACGGTTACTGGTGCACCATTTGCTGGGTTCAATATATTATGAGAAGCTAACATTAATAGCTGAGCTTCTAAAATAGCTTCAGGTCCTAAAGGTAAATGAACAGCCATTTGATCTCCATCAAAATCGGCATTAAAAGCTGTACACACTAGAGGGTGTAACTGTATTGCTTTTCCTTCGATTAATTTTGGTTGAAAAGCTTGAATACCTAGACGGTGTAATGTAGGGGCACGGTTTAATAAAACTGGGTGACCTTTAATTACATTTTCTAAAATATCCCAAACTACTGGCTCTTTTCTATCTATAATCTTTTTTGCAGATTTAACTGTCTTTACAATTCCTCTTTCAATTAACTTACGAATTACAAAAGGTTTGTAAAGTTCAGCTGCCATTTCTTTTGGTATTCCACATTCAGACAACTTTAACTCTGGTCCTACAACAATTACAGAACGAGCAGAATAATCTACACGTTTACCAAGTAGGTTCTGACGAAAACGTCCTTGTTTACCTTTTAAAGAATCCGATAATGACTTTAATGGTCTATTAGATTCTGTTTTAACTGCTGATGATTTACGGGTGTTATCAAACAATGAATCTACAGATTCTTGTAACATCCTTTTTTCATTACGTAAAATTACTTCAGGAGCTTTGATCTCCATCAGTCTTTTTAAACGATTATTTCTGATGATTACTCTTCGATATAAATCATTTAAATCAGAAGTAGCAAAACGACCACCATCTAGCGGCACTAATGGTCTTAACTCGGGTGGGATTACAGGAACTACCTTCATAATCATCCACTCTGGTTTGTTTTCTCTATTCTTGTGAGAATCTCTAAAAGCTTCAACAACATTTAATCTTTTTAAAGCCTCAGCTTTACGTTGTTTTGAAGTTTCTGTATTTGCTTTATGTCTTAACTCATATGATAATTCATCTAAATCAATACGAGCTAATAAATCTATCAAACATTCTGCTCCCATTTTAGCGATAAACTTATTAGGGTCAGAATCATCTAAATAATTATTTTCTTGAGGAAGAGTCTCTAAAATATCTAAATATTCTTCTTCAGTTAAGAAATCCATTTTTTGTAATGGCTCCCCTTCAATGTTTTTTGCAATACCTGGTTGAATTACTACATATCTTTCGTAGTAGATAATCATATCTAACTTCTTAGATGGTAATCCTAAAAGATATCCCATTTTGTTTGGTAACGATCTAAAATACCAGATGTGTGCTACAGGAACTACTAAATTAATATGTCCTACTCTGTCTCTACGTACTTTCTTTTCTGTTACCTCTACACCACATCGGTCACAAACAATTCCTTTGTATCGAATTCTCTTGTACTTACCACAAGCACATTCAAAGTCTTTTACAGGACCAAAAATACGCTCACAGAAAAGACCGTCTCTTTCGGGCTTGTGTGTACGGTAATTAATAGTTTCTGGTTTTAGCACTTCTCCTTTAGATGTTCCTAAAATAGATTCTGGTGATGCTAAACCAATTGAGATTTTGTTAAACTTTTTTACGGTGTACTTCTCGTTTTTTCTTGCCATGGTAATGGTATCGAATTAAAATTGGGGTCATGGACCCATATTAGATAAGTAATTTTCTGGATGTATATGTAATACATCCAGAAAATACTATAAAATTATTCTTCTAGTTTTAGGTCTAAACCTAATCCTTTCAACTCATGCATTAATACATTGAAAGATTCTGGTAATCCTGGTTCTGGCATAGTTTCACCTTTAACAATACTTTCGTATGTTTTAGCTCTTCCCATGACATCATCAGATTTTACAGTTAAAATTTCTCTCAAGATACTAGATGCTCCATAGGCCTCTAATGCCCATACTTCCATCTCTCCAAAACGCTGACCTCCAAATTGTGCCTTACCTCCTAATGGTTGTTGTGTTATTAGTGAGTAAGGTCCAATAGAACGGGCATGCATTTTATCTTCAATCATGTGACCTAATTTAATCATATAGATTACACCTACCGTCGCTGGTTGATCAAAACGTTTACCAGTTCCACCATCATACAAATAGGTATGACCAAATCTTGGAACATTAGCTTCATCAGTAAATTCATTAATTTGATTTAAAGATGCTCCATCAAAAATTGGAGTTGCATATTTTCTGTCTAATTTCTGACCAGCCCATCCAAGAACAGTTTCATAAATTTGACCAATATTCATACGAGACGGTACCCCTAGTGGATTTAAAACTATATCTACTGGTGTTCCATCTTCTAAAAATGGCATATCCTCCTGACGTACTATACGAGCAACAATACCCTTGTTACCGTGTCGTCCAGCCATTTTATCTCCAACTTTTAGTTTACGCTTTTTAGCAACATAAATTTTAGCTAGTTTTAAAATTCCTGCTGGTAATTCGTCACCTACAGAGATTGTAAACTTTTCACGTCTTAATACACCTTGTAAATCATTTACTTTGATTTTATAATTGTGTATTAATTCACTAACATGAGCGTTGATTTTTGCATCTGTAGTCCATGTTCCAGAGATTAAATGAACATAATCATCAACTGCATTTAACATCTTTAGAGTATATTTTTTACCTTTTGGTAACACTTCTTCTCCAAGATCATTAAATACTCCTTGAGATGTCTTTCCACTTACTAATTGAAATAACTTTTCAACTAGGTTCTCCTTTAATGAATCAAATTTTGATACAAAAGATGCTTCTAAAGAAGTTACAGCTTCTTTGTCTCTAAGTCTTTTGGTTTTATCTTTTAAAGCTCTTTTAAATAACTTTTTATCGATAACAACACCTCTTAAAGAAGGGGATGCTTTTAGAGAGGCATCTTTTACATCGCCAGCTTTGTCTCCGAATATAGCTCTTAAAAGTTTTTCTTCAGGTGTTGGGTCAGATTCTCCTTTAGGAGTAATCTTACCAATTAGAATATCTCCAGGATTTACCTCGGCTCCTATTCTAATCATTCCATTTTCATCTAGGTCTTTTGTAGCCTCTTCAGAAACATTTGGAATGTCATTAGTAAGTTCTTCTGTTCCTAATTTTGTATCACGAACATCTAAAGAATATTCATCAATATGTATTGATGTAAAAATATCTTCACGAACAACTTTTTCAGAAATTACAATCGCATCCTCAAAATTATACCCTTTCCATGGCATAAAGGCTACTTTCATATTTCTTCCAAGTGCTAATTCACCTTTTTGTGTTGCATATCCTTCACAAAGAACTTGACCTTTTACAACTCTATCACCTGAACTTACGATAGGCTTAAGATTGATACATGTTCCTTGATTTGTTTTTCTAAACTTAATTAAATCATATGATTTTTCATCAGTATCAAAACTTACTAACTTTTCTTGATCTGTTCTGTCATATTTGATTGTAATCTTGTTAGCATCTACATATTCAACTACTCCAGCACCTTCTGCATTAATTAAGATTCTAGAATCTTCTGCAACTCTTCTTTCTAGTCCTGTTCCAACTATTGGTGATTCTGGACGTAAAAGTGGTACTGCTTGACGCATCATGTTAGATCCCATCAATGCACGGTTTGCATCATCATGCTCCAAGAATGGAATTAATGAGGCAGATATCGAAGCAATTTGATTTGGAGCTACATCCATGTAATCAATGGTATCAGGAGTAACAACTGGGAAATCTCCTTCCTCACGTGCAATTACTTTATCTGATGAAATTTGACCGTCCTTGTCTAAAGCTAAATTAGATTGTGCAATCTTTTTACCTTCTTCTTCTTCAGCACTTAAGTATATAGGTTCCTGAGAAACGTTTACTGAACCTTCTTTTACTTCTCTGTAAGGTGTTTCAATAAAGCCTAAGTTATTTACTTTCGCAAATACTGACAATGATGAAATTAAACCAATATTTGGTCCCTCTGGAGTTTCAATAGGACACAAACGTCCGTAATGAGTGTAATGTACATCACGTACCTCAAACCCAGCTCTTTCTCTCGACAAACCTCCAGGCCCAAGTGCAGATAATCTACGCTTGTGTGTTATCTCTGCTAATGGATTTGTTTGATCCATAAATTGAGATAATTGATTGGTCCCAAAAAATGAGTTAATTACAGAAGATAATGTCTTTGCATTAATTAAATCAATTGGAGTAAACACTTCGTTATCACGTACATTCATTCTCTCACGAATGGTACGAGCCATACGAGCTAAACCAACACCAAACTGACTAGCTAATTGCTCACCAACAGTTCTAACACGTCGATTAGATAAGTGATCAATATCATCTACTTCAGCTTTTGAATTTATTAATTCAATTAGATACTTTATAATAGTAATGATATCTAATTTTGTTAATACTTTTTGGTTGATATCTATATCTAGACCGAGTTTAGTATTCATTCTAAAACGACCTACCTCTCCTAGATTATAACGTTGCTCTGAGAAAAATAATTTATCAATAATTCCTCTTGCAGTCTCTTCATCTGGCGGCTCAGCGTTTCTTAATTGTCTGTATATGTGTTCAACAGCCTCTTTCTCTGAGTTTGTTGGATCTTTTTGAAGTGTATTGTGAATAATAGCATAGTCTGCTTGCTGATTATCTTTTTTGTGAAGTAACACAGTTTTAGCACCTGCTTCAATAATTTCTTCTATGTGTTCTTTTTCAATGATTGTATCACGATCAAAAATAATTTCGTTACGTTCTATGGATACAACTTCTCCAGTATCTTCATCAACAAAATCTTCAAACCACGTTTTTAATACCCTTGCAGCTAATTTTCTACCTAATACTTTTTTCAAGCCAGCTTTAGAGACTTTTACCTCTTCTGCTAAATCAAAAATTTCTAAAATATCTTTATCTCTTTCAAAACCAATAGCTCTGAATAAGGTAGTAACTGGTAATTTTTTCTTTCTATCAATATAAGCATACATCACTTGATTGATATCGGTAGCAAATTCTATCCAAGATCCTTTAAAAGGAATAACTCTTGCAGAATATAATTTAATACCGTTTGCATGATAAGATTGCCCGAAGAATACCCCAGGAGATCTGTGTAGTTGGGATACTACAACTCTTTCTGCACCATTGATAACAAAAGTTCCAGAATTTGTCATGTAAGGAATTGTCCCTAAATAAACATCTTGTACAATTGTTTCAAAATCTTCGTGCTCTGGATCTGTACAATATAGTTTCAGACGTGCTTTTAAGGGCACACTGTGCGTAAGACCTCTTTCGATACATTCTTGAATGCTATATCTAGGTGGATCTACAAAATAGTCTAAAAATTCTAGTACAAAGTTGTTACGAGTATCTGTAATTGGAAAGTTATCCATGAAGGTCTTGTATAGACCTTCTTCACCTCGCTCTTCTGCTTTGGTTTGCAATTGGAAAAAATCTTGAAAAGATTTTACTTGAATATCAAGAAAATCTGGATAATTTGTTCCTAGTTTTGAAGATGCGAAATTGATTCTTTCAGTAGTGTTTTTCGTTGCCAAAAGAGAATGTTTTTTTGATTAAAAATCTGAATTTAATAAAGAACGAATATATACACAAAATGGTTTAGGTCTAAGAATCAATATTCTTAGTACCTAAACCTTAGTTTGTTAGATATGTTGAAGCTTATTTAAGCTCAACCTCTGCTCCAGCTTCTTCTAAAGATTTTTGAAGACCTTCAGCCTCATCTTTAGAAACACCTTCTTTAATTGGTGCAGGCGCGCTATCTACGATACCTTTAGCTTCTTTTAATCCTAATCCAGTTAATTCCTTAACTAGTTTTACAACTGCTAGTTTAGAACCACCTGCTGCTTTTAAGATTACATCAAATTCTGTTTGTTCGTCAGCTGAATCATCTCCTCCAGCTGCTGGTCCAGCTACCGCTACAGCTGCTGCTGCAGGCTCGATACCGTACTCATCTTTTAAAATACCAGCTAATTCGTTAACTTCTTTTACTGTTAAGTTAACTAATTGTTCTGCGAAATCTTTTAAATCTGCCATTTCAATTGTTTTAAAAATTTTTATTATTTAGTTTATTAATGCGCTAATTTATTTATCTGATAATGTTTGTAAAATTCCAGATAGTTTACCTCCACTTGATTGCAATGCTGAAATAACATTTTTAGCAGGTGATTGTAATAGTGTAAGGATATCTCCGATAAGTTCATCTTTAGATTTAACATTTACAAGAGACTCTAGTTGATTATCTCCAACGTAAATAGCCTCTTCAATGTAAGCACCTTTTAATAGTGGCTTATCTGATTTTTTTCTGAACTCCTTAATTACTTTAGCAGGTGCATTACTTGCCTCAGAAATCATTAAAGAAGTATTTCCTTTTAATATATCCTGTAATTCTCCAAACTCCTTATCAGAAGCTTCCATTGCTTTTGATAACAATGTATTTTTAACAACAGCTAGTTGAACGTTAGCTTTAAAACAAGCTCTACGTAAATTTGATGTAGCTAATGCATCTAATCCAGAAATATCTGCTAAATAGATGGTATTAGTTCGTGCTAACGTAACTGTTAAATCTTGTATTACTTGTGATTTTTCTTCTCTAGTCATGATGATACATTTTTAACTGCTTACGAAACAGATTTAACATCAACTTCAACACTAGGACTCATTGTAGAACTCATAAAAACGCTCTTAATGTATGCTCCTTTTGATGCTGTTGGTTTCAATTTAATAATTGTTTGTAATAATTCATTTGCATTTTCTGCAATTTTATCAGCATCAAAAGATGATTTTGCTACAGCTGCATGAATGATTCCTGTTTTATCAACTTTGAAATCTATCTTACCTGCTTTCACTTCTTTTACTGCCTTTGCAACATCCATAGTTACTGTACCAGTTTTTGGGTTAGGCATTAAACCTCTAGGACCTAAAACTCTTCCTAAAGGACCTAATTTACCCATTACACTAGGCATAGTGATAATAACGTCTACGTCTGTCCAACCTCCTTTGATTTTCTGAAGGTATTCGTCTAAACCAACATAATCGGCTCCAGCTTCTTGAGCTTCAGCTTCTTTATCTGGTGTAACTAATGCAAGCACCTTAACATCTTTTCCTGTTCCGTGTGGAAGTGTCACTACGCCTCTAACCATTTGGTTAGCTTTACGTGGATCTACTCCTAAACGAACAGCGATGTCTACAGATGCATCAAACTTTACATTAGTAATTTCCTTGATTAAAGCAGAAGCAGCATTTAAATCTA
>Ga0233438_10000514_pt1 | contig 49102 bp, 48 predicted proteins | sample SI_123_September_FD_182720 | JGI IMG/M metagenome (GOLD analysis project Ga0233438, IMG submission 182720) | Seawater microbial communities from Saanich Inlet, British Columbia, Canada - SI_123_September2016_10_MG | ecosystem: Environmental > Aquatic > Marine > Inlet | place: Canada: British...
TTTCCCAGACACTCAAACTTTTCTTAAAATTATTAATATTAGTATGAACATTTTTCACAAGAGGATTATCATCAGAGGCATTGGAGAAAAAACTTAAATTATTTTCAAGTTGCTGAATTTCTCGGACAGCTTCATCAATTTTCTTTCTTATAAAAATAACCTCTGAATTAACTTTTCTTGTATCATTTTTTGCCAAATATCCATTTATAACATTTTTAAACTTTAATAACACAATTTCATCTTTACCTATAGACAATTTAGACAAAATAAGATCAACAAACTTATTAAATTTAACATCCACAGATCTAGAATTCCTTGAAGTACTTCCAAACTGATTCCAATCCTTCATTAATTTAGTAACAGTCGCCTTAGTTGTATAATCTTCTGGCTTTAGACTTTGAAAAAATGCTTCTTTTTTATCTAAAATCTCTTTATCCTCATCGCTAAGTGTATTTTTTTGTTTGTGGTACCGATCAAAATAGTGATTACAAGCTGCTTTAAATTTTTTCCATAAGTCATCAGAAAATTTTCTGGGCACGTGACCTACTTTTTTCCAATCAGATTGAATTTTCTTGAAAGTATTAGTTGTAGTCTCCCATTCCTCACTATCCTTAATAGATTCAGCTAACTTGATCAAATCAAGTTTTTCTTGTAAATTGTGTTGTTGTGACTTTTTCTCTTGTTTATAAAATTTATTTTTCTCTTGATTAAACTGCTTGGTAGCATCCTTAAACTTTAACCATATAGTTTCACTTTTTGAGTATGGCAATTTTCCTGCATCAAAATATTTTTTTCTTAACAGTTCAATAGATTTTATACTTTTCTGCCAATCATTATGAGTTTTATTTTGAGAAGAATTGAAATTTAATATTTCGTCAATCACTAACATTTTTGCTTCAATAATAGCACCATATTGAGATTTCATATCTCTGAAATGACCATGTCTTTTGTCATGAATTATTTTGGTAGCAGCACTAAATTTTTCCCACACTTCATCTCTCATTTCTCTTGCAACTGGCCCAACATCTTCTTTCCATCGCTTATGAAGTTTTTGTAATTCTTTGAATGCTAAATTTACATCTTCATTTTCAGCTAAATCCTCTGCTTTTTGAATTAATTTTAATTTCTCCTCTAAGTTGTTTTTAAAATCTAAATCTCTAAAATCATTACTCAAATGAAGTAAGTCATAAAAACGTTCTACATGGTGATGAAATATTTTCCAAGTGTCATTATATTTAGTTTTTGGAACTGGTCCAATTGCTCTCCAAGTATTCTGTATATCTCTAAAAGATTTATACATAGTTTTTGTATCCGCATTTTCTATCAATGATTTCAACTCTTCAATTAACTGAAGTCTCTTGTCTAAATTCTCTTTTAATTGTTTTTCTAAATTAGAATAGTATGCATCTCTGTCTTTCTTGTAAACAGAAAGTAGTTTATTATATCTAGACTTAACAGGACTAGAATATTGAAAATCTATAGTATTACCACCCTCAGCTAAAAAAGCTTCTTTTTTTTCCGCTAAAAGTGATCCAAACTTAATATTAAAGGCACTTTTAATTGCCTCTGCAGTTGATTTAATATGCTGTACTTTCTGGGTTTCTAAGAGCTTTTCTAGTGAATCAGCTAATTCTTCAAGAGATAATTTATCATATGCTATAATCACCTCGTCTGGAGCAGGTTTTTCTTTTTCTAGATCTTCTTTAGCCACATCTTCTTTAGCTACATCTTCTAACTTATTCTCTTTGAAATCTATCCCCGAAGTATCTTGAGTATTTACGATTTCTTCTTTGGAATCAGAGTCTCCTTTAATAGCTTTAGCTGATTTTATTGATTCTTCAACTACTATCTCGTCCTTTTGATTAGATACATTATCTATGTCAGTAGGGCCTGCTAGTTTTTCGTTTACTAAAGGTTTTTTAACAGACTCTTTAGTATTGCTGTTTTTTTTATTTTTTGTCTTTGATGACTTTGCAATTGGATCTTTATTTTCTGATGATTTAATTTCATCATCTTTTGATTCTAACATATATACAATGTTTAAGGTTCCTAAATAATATGCCTAAAGATAACGATGTATTCTAAAACAAAAAAAAAAATATCAAACCGATTAAAAAACTAATTATTCCATATTCTCCATGATTCTTCTGCCTGAAGTTCAAGCATTTCGTACCCGTTTTTTATTTGAGTAAGTTGTTTTTTTCCTTCTTTAAGGAATGCTGTTTCTGTTGGATTGTATATTAAATCATATAATAAATGTTTATCTGTCAAAAAATGGTAAGGAATATTAGGTTTGTCATTAATATTTGGGAATGTTCCAACGGGCGAACAATTAACTATGATTGTATACTTATTTAATAAATCATTTGTGATGTCTTCATAGGATATTTGAAGAGCATCTTTAGGATTTCTGGAAACTTTAAAATATTCAATATTTAATTTTTCAAAAACATATGAAATAGCTTTGGATGCCCCACCTGTTCCGAGTATTAGAGCTTTATTGTGATGCTTTTTCAAAATAGGTGTTAATGAATTTTCAAATCCAAAAACATCTGTATTATATCCAATAAGACTCCCATTATTAGCAAATTTAATAGTATTAATTGCCCCAACTTTGTTTGCAGTTTCATCTACATGATCTACATAATTAAAAATTGACAATTTATACGGAATGGTTACGTTTAATCCTCTTAAAGACCCCTTAAATTTATGAATAATGGCAGAAAAATCTTCAATCCTTTTGAGATCAAAATTTAAATATTCAGAATTTGATAATTGTAGATTTTTAAACTTTTTTGAAAAATAAGTTTTAGAGAAAGAGTATGATATATTCTTTCCTATTAATCCAAAAAATATGTTATTTAATCTTTCTTGATCTTCCATAATAATCTATCACTAATATTAAGCTTATTCCAAATAAAACATACATGATAGCCAACCATGTACTAGAGTCATTAATGTTTGGGATAAATCTATGGTAATTTTCAATGATTAAATCACCATTTTGATCCACTAAAATTTGTCCATTTTCAGATTTAAAAACCTTTTCTTTCCACGGCCAAACTATTCCTAAGGAACCAGTTATAAATCCTATAATAATTGCTGTTATAATTTGGTACCATCTCTTTAAAGCATACCCTAAAGCGTGAGAAAGTGTAACCAATCCAAATGCTGAACCTAATGTAAATACTCCAATAATTTTTAGATAATAAATTTTAACAGGATTGTGTATAAAATCAAAATTTAAAGTAATCATATCTTTTAAAACACTTGATAAAATATTTACTGAATCTACTAATAACAACACATAATTACCAAGTAAAATAAGAATGAAAGAACCAGAAAGACCGGGAAGTGTCATTCCAGAAACTCCAATTATACCACATAAAAAAACAAACCATAAGTTATTGTTTTCTCCAGCTGGAGTCAAAAAACTTATTGACAAACCCAAGATTGCCCCTAAGATTAAAAAACTAAAACTTTTAAAATTCCAATCTTCAAAGTCTTTAGATATATAGTATATAGACCCTAAAATCATTCCAAAAAACCAACTCCATACATACAGTTCATAATTTCTAAGAAAAAAATCTAAAATCAAAGAGATCGTAAAATAACTGAAAATACTTCCAGAAATTATGATCAATATAAATTGTGAATTTGTGTATTTGAAAAAACTATTAAACCTACCATTTAAAAGCAATTTTAAAGCTTTGAGATTTATTTTTTGAAAAGAATAAATTAATTCTTCGTAAAACCCTAAAACAAATGACACTGTTCCTCCTGAAACCCCAGGGACTTTATTAGCGGCACCCATAAGTACGCCTTTTAAAAAAAGAGTCAATTTATCTTTAAATGTTCTTTCTTTCTGCATTAGTCTTTTTTAATGGCTAATTTTTCTAACAGTATAATTAATCCAAAACCAATTAACATCAAAAAAATGGATATTAATAATTGAGAGTCTCCCTCAAATGAAAAAGGAGAAACACTGGCGGTATTAAATGGAACCTCTATTCCTTTTGAATTAGTTCTCCATGAGATAGTCTCTTTCCATGGCCAAATTTTATTTAAAGAGCCAATAATAAAACCTGTTAAGGTTGCCAACGTATAATTTTTATATGTTGAAAATAACCACTTTAAAATTCTAGAAAATGATAACAATCCTAATACAGCACCAACTAAAAAAATAATAATACTTACAAAGTCTTTCGTATTTAATGCATTTAATACGGGCTTATAAGCCCCAAGAAGAACCAAAATAAAAGAACCTGAAATTCCAGGTAAAATCATTGCACAAATTGCAATCATTCCTGCAAAAAACAAAAACCAAGGTGAGGAATTTGCAGATACCATTGGATTCAATGTAGTAATATAGAAAGCCAATATGGCTCCAAAAATTAAGCATAAAAAACTACCCTTGGTCCATTTGGTAATTTGCTTACCTATATAAATAACACTAGCTAACACCAAGCCAAAGAAAAAAGACCAAATTACTATTGGATGATTTTCCAACATCGATTCTATTAATTTGGCCAGTGATAGTACACTAATTAAAATTCCAACAAAAAGAGATACTAAAAAATTACCATTTACCTTAATCCAAACAGACTTAAAACCCTCATTTTTAAAAACATTTATTAAACTGAAATTAAAACTACTGATTGAATTTAGTAGTTCTTCATAAATACCTGAGATAAACGCAATGGTTCCACCAGAAACTCCTGGAACAACATCTGCTGCTCCCATAGCCATTCCTTTAAGAGAAATAACAACATATTCTTTTATTGATCTTTTCATACTTAATTTATTTACACCAACGAATATAGTTGAAAATAGAAACTAAAGTTCTAAATAAAAAACCAAATATATTTATAGTTATTATAATATAACAAGATTGTTATGGAAGAATTATTCTGTTGCTTTTTTATAATTAAGTACTAATTTTTGTATTTCAGGGTTCTGAAATACCAGAGGGAAAAGCTCCTTAATTATAATATGTTGACCATAATTTATTTTCATACCCTTAATTAAATGATTAAGTGCATCGTCCTTTTTAAATAGAGTCATATACAAACCTGAAAGTCTATATTCAATTTCAGAACTATCGCTATAATGCTTTTGTGCTGAAAATAAAATCTTTACTGCATCATCAAAATCTCCAACATATACTAGTACATCTGATAAGGCAGTGTAAATTTCTAGAGAGCAATCGTTTAATTCTATACATTTTTTAAGCCCTTTTATTCCCTCCTCAAAAGAATTTAATTTGATATTTATATCTGAATATTTTCTCCAGTAAAAAGTATTATAATCATCAATTTTTAATGCTTTAATAATATAATAGAGTGCTTTTTGATAATCTTTTTGATTGTAATAAGCTTCCGTTAACAATATCCATCCTTTATCTAAAAAGGGATCTTCATGTACAGATTTTTTATAAAAACGGATAGCAGATTCTAAATCTCCTAACTTTCGGTAACATTCACCAATTCTAACATAAGCAAAAGCCGTTGGATCGTCTAATTCAAGAGTTAGCATGTAGTTTTTAATTGAATCTTCATAGTTGCCTAACTGTTCGTAGGTTTTAGCTTTTTCTAAATATCCCCCAATAAAAGATTCATCAATTAAAACAGCATAGTCAAAACATGTTAAAGCCTCAGAAAATCTGTCAAGAACAAAATATTGACGGCCTAATTGATGCCATGCCACTTCACTGTAGGGATTCTTATCTAAATATTTATTTAAAAAAACAATTGCTTTGTCATGATTTTTCTCCATATCAAAACAATAGACTACGTTATACAAAGAGGAATAATCTTCAAAATCTACATCTATACATTTCGCAAAATTTAATCTAGCCTTTTCAAAATCATCCAGATAGAGATATTCCATTCCCATCAAAGACCAAACATCTGCTTTCTCTGCAGAATGTATTAGAGCTACCTTTAAATTTTTGATAGCTTCCTCATGACTTCCATTTTTTGAGAGTATCGTTGCTTTTTGAATATAAACCTCCTCATTGTCAGGTGCTAACAACTCTATTCTTCTCAATTTCTGTGAAGCTTTTTCTAATTTATTGTCAAAGATTAAGATTTCTATTTCGAGTAATTTTAAGTCAACGGAAGTTGGATGCTGTTCTAAGCCAAGTTTTACGGCTTTTTTAGCAAGGGAGTGCTTTCCTGTATCTAGGTAGTGAACGATAATTTCTTCAAACTCTACCAAATCAAAAAAATAAATGCTATTTGTTTTTAGCATTGATTCAAACTTAGACAATGACATACGCATTAATGATTTGAATTTAAATTTAACATTCATTACATCTTTATGTGTAAAAGTCAACTTTTGTTTTCAACAATTTAATTAACAATCCAGGATACCTGCTAAATTTGATTTGAGGCTTTAAATTTTGCTTATCGTATATTTTATACTACTTTTGTAGAACTTTAGTTTCTAAAAGCTAAATTTATACATTTCTCATGAGCAAAAAAGTTTTACTAAACTCTAAAGAAATAGAAATAATACTCCATCGATTAGCTTGTCAGTTAATTGAAAACCACAATGATTTTTCAAATACAGCACTAATTGGCCTTCAACCTAGAGGAAGTTTCTTGGCAAAAAGATTGGCAAGTATTTTAACAAATGATTACCATATAAAAAATATACATCTCGGTTTATTAGATATCACTTTTTACAGAGATGACTTCAGAAGAAGAGATGAACCTCTTGAAGCTACCAATACTCAAATAGATTTTTTGATAGAGAATAAAAATGTTGTTTTAATAGATGATGTTTTATTTTCTGGAAGAAGTGTCAGAGCTGGTTTAACTGCAATACAATCTTATGGTAGACCTAAAAATATTGAACTATTGGTTTTAATAGATAGAAGGTTCAGTAGACATTTACCTATTCAACCTAACTATAAAGGAAGACAAGTTGACGCAATAGATAAAGAAAAAGTAATTGTGCATTGGAAAGAATCGCATACTAAAGACGGAATTTACTTAGAGAATAAATAATTATGAAGCAGTTAAGTGTAGAACATTTATTAGGAATTAAATATCTAAACAAGAATGACATCGACCTAATTTTTGAAACTGCAAATCATTTTAAAGAGGTTATCAATAGACCTATAAAAAAGGTACCCTCTCTTAGAGACATTACAATTGCTAATTTATTTTTTGAAAATAGTACCAGAACAAAACTTTCTTTTGAATTGGCTGAAAAAAGGCTTTCTTCTGACATTATTAATTTTTCAGCAAGTCAATCTTCTGTAAAAAAGGGAGAAACATTAATAGACACCGTTAACAATATCTTAGCAATGAAAGTAGATATTGTTGTTATGAGGCACCCAAATGTTGGAGCTGGAGTATTTCTATCTAAACATGTAGACGCTAAAATAATTAATGCTGGAGATGGAACTCACGAGCACCCAACACAAGCCTTATTGGACAGCTATTCAATCAAAGAAAAATTAGGAAGTATAAAGGGTAAGAAAATTGTAATTGTTGGAGATGTTCTTCATTCTAGAGTAGCTCTTTCAAATATTTTTGCACTAAAACTTCAGGGAGCAGAGGTGAAAGTATGTGGGCCTACAACTCTCATTCCAAAACACATAGAAAGTTTAGGTGTAAAAGTAGAAACCAATATCAAAAAAGCTCTAGAATGGTGTGATGTAGCAAATGTACTGAGAGTTCAACATGAAAGAATGGATATTAACTATTTCCCTTCAACTAGAGAATACGCCCAGCTATTTGGGATTAATAATGAAATTCTTGACAATCTTGGAAAAAAAATCACCATAATGCATCCAGGACCAATAAATAGAGGGGTTGAAATCACAAGCGAAGTAGCTGACTCAGACCAATCAATTATTTTAAATCAAGTTGAAAATGGTGTTGCAGTAAGAATGGCTGTAATTTATTTACTAGCTCAACAAATAAAAAGATAATGAAAGTTTCAGAAAAGAATCAGTATACTTTGATAAAACTTCAAGAATCATCATTAATTGAATTCAAAAAAAGATTTGACGAAATTAATTCCAATCATATAATAGTTATTCTATCAGAGGACTTTAATATGAATGAGAAAAATATTTCATTTTTTTTAGAGGTTACTAAAATTCAAAAAACAAATAATAAATCTTTTGTTGTTGTAAAGAACGGGATAGATATAGATAAAATTTCAGAACTCTTAAATATAACTCCAACACTTGTAGAAGCAGAAGATATTTTAGAAATGGAAGCCATAGAAAGAGATTTATTTAAATAGTTTAACCAATCATACCCTAACTATATTTTTAATTAACCTTACAGCTTTAGTGAAATATTTAACAAATATTAAAAAATCAAAAAATAAATGGGTTATAAATTAACCATTTTGGGCTGTCATTCTGCAACTCCAAGAGTTAATGCGCATCCTACAGCTCAATACTTAGAAATTAATTCTCGTCATTTTTTGATTGATTGCGGTGAAGGTACTCAACGACAAATGAGACTAAATAAAGTTGGATTTTCTAAAGTTAATACCATTTTTATATCTCATCTTCATGGAGATCATTTCTTTGGTCTCATAGGTCTTATTTCAACATTTGGGATTCTAAATAGAGAAAAAGAGCTTCATATTCACGGTCCAAAGGGTATAAAAGAAGTCATCAACATACAATTAAAACACTCAAAATCGTATGTGAAGTATAAAATCATTTTTCACGAGTTAAACTCAACTGAGAGTGAGCTGATTTTTGAAGATGAAAAAGTTAAAGTTTATACCATTCCATTAAATCATAGAGTATATACAAATGGATTTCTTTTTAAAGAGAAAGAAAAATCAAGGAAAATAAATATATCCGCAGTAAAAGAATTTAAAGAAATAGACAAATGTGATTACAATAATTTAAAAGCTGGTAAAGATTTTAAACTAGATTCTGGTGATGTAATTAAAAACTCAGAATTAACATACAATCCAGAAAAACCACTCAGCTACGCATACTGTAGCGATACATCTTACAAACCAACTATTATTGAAATTATTGATGGAGTTGATTTGTTATACCACGAATCAACATTTCTGACCGACAAAGAAGATTTAGCTAAAAAAACAGGGCATTCTACTGCTAAACAAGCAGCTACAATAGCAAAAAAAGCTAATGTTAAAAAATTAGTACTTGGACACTACTCTAGTAGATATAAAAACATTTCGTTATTTAAAAAGGAGGCACAAGAAGTTTTTGAAAATGTGTCTCTGGCTGAAACCGGTAGAGTTTTTTCCTCGAAATAACGTATTTAAAAGATTATTTTTTTTGGACAAAGTTTAACGTATCTTTTATAGTTACTAAACTATCATGCCTACTAATTACAGAATTTGTTTGAATAAAATTTTCTTTATTTGAAGAAACATCTTCAACATTTTCAGTAAAAAAAAACACATAGAAAATATAAACAATACATGTGACGATAGTAACTCTAATATATCTATTTTTCATTCTTGTAATAAATTAATATTGGTTAGTTGATAATAATACTAAAGTACAAGCTATTTCAGTCTCAATTTGTTTTTTATTTAAAATATGTATGAATTCTTTATTTTCTGTACCTGGATTAAATATGACTCTTTTTGGATGTAAACTACATATATAATTGTAAAAATTCTTTTGATTTATTGGGCTTAGATACATTGTAACTGTGTTAATTTTTGAGTATTTTTTCAAGTTAGTATCAATTGAAATACCAGAAACAACCCCTTCTTTTATTCCAAAAGCTTTCACCGAATGGCCTTCTGCTACTAATCTGTGAATAACAATATTTGAATACCTAGACTCTTTCAGGGAAGCACCAATCACAAGTGTTGTATTTGACATAAATATGTATATTAAAAGACTGATTTTAATCTTTTTAGCATCATTAAGTTATTTAACATGAGTAAAGATTTTTATGAAATCAATAATTTTTAAACTTGATTATTATAATAAGTATTAAAGATAAATTTCTTTTTCATAATAGTATAAAAGTTACCTGTTTTTTTACTAGATTTGAAAAATATAAACTACCAACAAACCCCTAAAAAATGAAAAAACTTCTCCCCTTTGTATTCTTAATTTCTATATGTTTAAGTTCATCAGCTCAATTTCTATCAAGCAAACCAGATAATTATGCAGTAGAGGCTAAAAACTATATAGATTTTATTCCCATAGCTCCCATTCAAATAGAATCAAAAGTTACCAGCGCAACTTCAAACAATGAAATAAAAGCTCAAACAACTTTAGAAATGTCTTTAGACAAACAGTCTGTTTTAAACTTTATTCCAAATGAGTCTATGGAAACTACAATCCAAAGATTTAATACCGATCAAACAGTATCGTATTTATATTCTGGCAGATCTGTTAGTAAAGGTACATACAGATTAATTATAGATTATAATAAATACATCATTCAAAGTATAGATAGCGAAACTAAAGACAACTGTGTTGGATACGCTAAAATTGGAGTAGGTTTGCGAATTATAGCAAATATCAATACCTTAAAAAATAATATAGATATCAGTAGTCTTGTTGCTCTAGGTAAGGCAGCTTCCGAAGGCTCTATTTCAGGAAGCGTTGGTTATGAGATTTTAGGTGTAGAATCTAAAGAAATTACGGCTATTATTCCTATTAACTCAGAAATAACTTCATCTGTAAATCAAGTTTTTCTTCAAGCAATAGGTGTAGTAAAAGGAAAAATCTACGACATGAATACGAGGCTATATCCTCAAGTTATTGCTGTTAAGCATACAGGTTGCAACCTAAAAACAATTACTGAAAATTTAATTGGTCAATATACATCATCAAATTAGGTAAGTTTTTAAAAAAATATAAAAGCCGAGGATTTACCTCGGCTTTTATATTTTTTTTATAAAACGAAATCTACCATCTAATCATAACACTTCCCCAGGTAAATCCACTACCAAAAGCAGCTAACACAACTAAATCACCATCATTAATTTTCCCTTTTTCCCATGCTTCTGTAAGTGCAATAATCACTGAAGCTGCTGTTGTATTTCCGTATTTCATAATATTATTATAGACTTGATTGTCACTTAATTGAAATTTTCTTTGGATAAACTGTGCAATCCTCAAATTGGCCTGATGAGGAATAAGCATATTTATATCCTCTTTTTCTAAATTATTAGCCTTTAAGCCCTCTACAATAGCTTCTGAAAATCTAACAACAGCATGTTTAAAGACAAATTGTCCGTTCATATATGGAAAATAAGATTGGTCATCAGGATTATTTTCTGCAATAATTTCTGGAACCCATCTACCTGTTGACGGCCCCTCTAAAGCCAATTCTTTAGCATGCTTGCCTTCTGAATGAAGATGAGAAGATAAAATTCCTTTTCCTTTTTCATCACATCTTGACAAGACAGCCGCACCTGCTCCATCACCAAAAATAACAGTTACATTTCTACCTCTTGTTGATCGTTCAAGACCACCAGAATGGTTTTCTGCACCAATTACAAGAATATTTTTATACATTCCAGTTTTTATAAACTGATCGGCAACTGACAATGAATAAATAAATCCTGAGCATTGGTTTCTAACATCTAAGGCTCCAATAGTTGGCATATCTAACATATCTTGAACTCTAACACCTCCTCCTGGAAAATACATATCTGGACTCAACGTAGCAAAAACAATAAAATCTATATCATCTTTTGTTAAATTAGCTCTCTTGATGGCAATTTTAGCAGCTTTTACAGCCATGGTTGAGGTAGTTTCTCCTGTTGTTGGATCTATCCATCTTCTTTCTTTAATTCCTGTTCTTTCCTGAATCCATTCATCACTTGTTTCCATCCATTCTTTTAGGTCATCATTTGTTACCACATTTTCGGGCACAAAATAGCCTAACCCAGTAATTTTTGAATTATACATACAGTAGTTTATTGTTTTGAAGTTATATATAAAGATAACAAAATTAGCTATCTAAAGAAAATGACCTTTATTAGATGATTTTATGTCATCTTGTCACATAATTATCTTTGGTATTTTTTTTGACAAATAGAAGTGTAAATCATTCATTAAATTATAAAAATTATGAGCAAAGGGAATATTAATGTATCAGTAGAAAACATTTTTCCATTAATCAAAAAATTCTTGTATTCTGATCACGAAATATTTTTACGTGAACTAATATCAAACGGAACAGATGCTACCTCAAAATTGAAACATCTAATTTCTATAGGTGAGGCAAAAACTGAGTTAGGAGACGCTAAAATTGAAATCATTCTAGATAAAAAAGCCAATACACTTACCATTAAAGATAAGGGTTTAGGGATGACTGCCGATGAAGTAGAGAAATACATCAATCAAATCGCATTCTCTGGAGCTGAGGAGTTTTTAGATAAGTATAAAGATAACGAAGCTGGTATAATTGGTCATTTTGGTCTTGGTTTCTATTCCGCTTTTATGGTGGCTGATAAAGTTGAAATTATCACAAAATCTTTTAAAGATGAATCTGCTGCTCATTGGACTTGTGATGGTTCTCCAGAATATACTTTGGTGGAACATAAAAAAGCTGACAGAGGAACAGAAATTATTTTACACATAGCTGAAGATTCTAAAGAATTCCTAGAGGAGTCAAAAATTTCTGAATTATTAAATAAATACAACAGATTTAACCAAGTGCCAATTAAATTTGGAACTGAAGAAATTAATGATCCAGAATTTACTCCAAAGACAACTAAGGATAAAGATGGTAAAGAAACTACTGAACCTCACAAACAAATTACGGTAGATAAAATAATTAACAATACAGACCCTGCTTGGACAAAAAAACCAGCAGATCTCGAAGCTGAAGATTACACAAACTTCTACAGGGAATTATATCCAATGCAATTTGAAGAATCATTGTTTCATATTCATCTTAATGTAGATTATCCCTTTAATCTGACTGGAATTTTATTCTTTCCTAAGTTAAGTCCAAGTATGGATATGCAAAAGGATAAAATTCAGTTATACCAAAATCAAGTTTTTGTAACTGATAATGTAGAGGGAATTGTTCCTGACTTTTTACAAATGTTAAAAGGTGTTATAGATTCCCCAGATATTCCTTTGAATGTATCTCGTTCTTACTTGCAAGCAGATGGTGCTGTTAAAAAGATTTCTGGTTATATCACAAAAAAAGTAGGTGATAAATTAGCTTCTCTTTTTAAAAATAATCGTGAAGATTTTGAATCTAAATGGAATGACATAAAGGTTATTATTGAATACGGTATGTTGTCTGAGGATAAGTTTTTTGATAAAGCTCAAAAATTTGCTTTATACCCAACAGTAGATGACTCTTTTTATACTTTCAATGAATTTACCGAAAAAACAAAAGATGCTCAAACTGATAAAGATGGAAATCACATCATACTTTATGCGGCTAATAAAGATGCTCAACATAGTTACATTCACTCAGCTAAAGAGAAAGGATACGAAGTTTTATTACTAGACTCACCTATTATCTCTCACTTAATGCAAAAACTTGAGACTTCTAATGAAAAAGTTAAGTTCACAAGAGTAGATGCAGATCATATAGATAATCTAATCAAAAAAGAGGATACTGTTATCTCAAAATTATCAGATGAAGAGAAAGAGTCTTTGAAGCCTATGATTGAAAATGTAGTTCCAAAACAAACATATACTGTTCAGTTAGAAGCCATGGACTCTAATGCATCTCCTTTTATAATTACCGTGCCAGAATTTATGAGGAGAATGAAAGAAATGAGTGCTTCTGGTGGAGGCGGAATGATGGGAATGGGTAATTTACCAGAAATGTACAATTTAGTTGTGAATACCAATCATGAACTTGTAGGTGAAATTTTACGAACCAAAACATCTAAGAAAAGAGATCGTTTGATTTCTCAATCTTTTGATTTAGCGAAATTATCTCAAAATTTACTTCATGGTGAAGATCTTACAAACTTTATCAAACGTAGTTACGAACTAATAAAATAAGCTTATTAATTTTTAATTAAGTTAAACCTCTTTGATTTTCTCAAAGAGGTTTTTTTATGAAAGTTTAGTATTTTAATTTTACTTTTGGATGATTTATGACACTAAACCAAATGATGAGTATTAAGAAAGCAACTATTAATGATGTAAACTTATTAGCTTCTTTAAGTGTAGAGGCTTTTTTACCAGCACACGGACACAGTTCTCCAGAAAAAGATATTAATATTTATTTAGAAGCCAATTTTAGTATTCAAAATTTCAAAAAAGAAATAGCTAATCCTACTTTTGAATATTACTTAATTTATCACCATAACAAAATTGCTGGTTTTTCTAAAATAATATTTAATACTCCTTCTATACACATTAAAGAAAAATCTATAACCAAAATGGAGCGCTTGTACTTATTAGAAGAATTTTATGGATTAAATTTAGGAACTCAACTAATGAATTTTAATTCTGAACTTGCCAAAAGAAATAATCAACGAGGAATTTGGTTAGAAGTCTGGATAGAAAACTTTAGGGCAATTAAATTTTACAAAAAAATGGGGTTTACGATTGTTGGGGAAGCTAATTTTAGAGTATCGGAAACACATTCAAATCCTAATTACATTATGTATTTAGATCATAAAACAAATTCAGATGAATAAATTAACACTCATTTTCTTATTTATTGTTTCTTCAATTATTTCACAAAATAACACAGAGATTTATTTATTTGATATAACCAAGACCATTGATGGATATGAATTAAATCATAAAATAAACATATCTAATAATAAAGGCTATGACAGTCAACCCCATTTTTATGACAATAATACACTCTTATTTGCCTCCTCTAGAGACGGTCAAACTGATATTGTAAAATACACCATAGATACAGGTGAAAAAAAATTTATTAATTACACCAAAAATGGTGGTGAATACTCCCCTCAACGAATACCAAACTCAAAAGATATTTCAGCGGTTCGTTTAGATAATTCTGGTCTACAAAGATTATACAAATACAATATTAATACGGGGATATCTGAAGAAATTATTCCCGATTTAAAAGTAGCTTACCCTTTGTGGTACAACGACCATGTACTGTTTTCTGCTGTTATAGTAGAAAATGCACTAGAATTAGTCAAAAGTGACTTAAATAACAACTTAAATAATATTCTTGAGAAGAATATTGGACGCTCTCTACACAAAATACCTAATACAAACTTAATTAGTTTTATAAGTAAAAAAAAGATGAATTGGGAAATTTCAGCCGTTAATACTTCAACGTTAAGCATCGATAAAATTTCAGGCATAGAGGGAAATTATGAGGATATATGTTGGCTGACAAAAGAGATTGTTTTACTCGCTAAAAAAAATCAAATAGTACAACTTACCATCTCAAAAGAGAATATTTGGAAAGAATTTGTTAATAAAGATCAACTTAATCTAAAAAATATTTCAAGAATATCTGTAAGTCCAAACGGAAAAAAAATTGCAATAGTTGGAGAATAAATTTTAGTGATTAAAAAATCATTGATTTTTAATTCTTATCAAAATTGTATCTTTAAAAAAAATCAAATAATTAAATATGAAAAAAATTATTTTTCTTACAATACTTCTTCTTAGTGGTGTTTGTCAATCTCAAACAGATACTAGAATCTATGATATTATTAATAATATCAGTGCAAAAAGAATCAAAAAAGACATTACTCAATTAGCTAATTTTGGTACAAGACATACTTTAAGTGATACCATTTCAAATTCTAGAGGAATTGGAGCAGCAAGAAGATGGATTAAATCTGAATTTGATAAAATATCACAAGAATGTAATAATTGTTTAGATGTTTTTTATCAAAAAGATTGGGTTAAAAAAAATAATCAACGAATTGTTCATGATGTAATGATTGTGAATGTAGTTGCAATTCAAAAAGGAACAAAGTACCCCAATAGATACATTATTATGAGTGGTGATATAGACTCAAGGGTATCTAACCCTAACGATTACACCTCAGATTCACCGGGAGCAAATGATAATGCTTCAGGGATGGCTGGTACTCTAGAAGCAGCAAGAGTATTATCTAATTATAGTTTTGAAAATAGCATCATTTATGTAGGCCTATCTGGAGAAGAACAAGGGCTATTTGGAGGTAAAGGTTTGGCATCATATGCTAAAGAAAATGATTGGGAAATTATCGGAATCATGAATAATGATATGATAGGTAATATTAAAGGAGTTGATGGTATCATAGATAACAGATCCTTTAGAATATTTTCTGAACCAACACCTATTACAGAAACAGAAAAACAACGCAAATCAAGACGGTTTTATGGAGGAGAAGTAGATGGTATTTCTAGACAACTAGCCCGATTTATATACAAAACCACAAAAACCTATATGCCAGAGATGAACCCTAAAATGATATACAGACTTGATCGCTTTGGGAGAGGTGGTCATCACAGGCCTTTTAATGATGCCGGTTTTGCAGGGATTAGAATAATGGAAATGCATGAAAATTACACACAACAACATCAAGATATTAGAAACGAAAATAATATTGAATATGGAGACAAATTAAAATTTGTGAATTTTGATTATGCACGTAAACTAACTGCTGTTAATGCTATTAATTTAGCTAGTATAGCTTGGGCTCCACAAGCACCAAAAAATGTTAAAATTGGTGGTATTGTAGAACCAGCTGTCAAATTTTCATGGGATAAAGTTAAAGGAGCTAAAGGGTATAAAATTTATTGGAGAGATACTACATCACCCACTTGGGATCATTTTAAATATGTTGAAGATATATCAGAATTTACTTTAGAGGGAATCGTTGTTGATAATTACTTTTTTGGAATTGCTGCTGTTGGAGAAAATGGACATGAAAGTATCGTATCTTTTCCCACTGGAATTATAAAAAAATAACTATGAAATTTTATAAAACCCTCCTACTATTTGCTTGTCTTTCTTTTTTTATTAACTGTAAAAACGGAATTGAAAAACCACTATTAAAAAAACAAAAAATAAATCATCAATTACACTCTGTTTTAAAAAATATAGATTCAATTGTTATAGATGGTATAGGTAATGAAAAAACTTGGAACAACTCTTCTTGGCTTCCGATAAACCAATTATGGCTTGGTAAACCAATAGATTCATCAGATTTTTCTGGTCGCTATAAACTTTCTTGGTCTGATGATGCGTTGTACGTATTGGCAGAAATTAAAGATGATATTTTAATGGATAACATAAAAAACCCCCTTGAAAGATGGTGGGATGATGACTGTGTTGAAATTTTTATAGATGAGGATAATAGTGGAGGAAATCACCAATTTAATCATAATGCTTTTGCCTACCATATTGGTCTTAATGGAGATGTAGTAGATTTAGACTCAATAAATTCTCCCAGGCTTTTTAACAATCACATAGTATCAAAAAAAACTATGACTAAAAAGGACACATATGTTTGGGAGTTCAAAATTTCAATTTATCCAGACACATACTCATTTGATGGAGATCAAACAGCATTAAAATTAAAATCAAAGAAAAAAATTGGATTTGCGATTGCATATTGTGACAATGATCGAAGTAAATTTAGAGAAAACTTTATTGGCTCTGTTTTGGTGAAAGGTGATAATAAAAATCAAGGTTGGATAAATGCTGATATTTTTGGAACTATTTTATTAAAGAATAAGTAATAAATATAAAAAAGCACAAATACTATTCAGCTATAAAATAAAGCATGATTTTTTCAAAATTTTAGTCATTTGATTAAGAACTTAAAAGGTTTCTCAATCAAATAGGATGTCTATTTATTACCTCAAAATTTAATATACATAATTGAAAATTAGATTATTATAAAATTAATTTCTGACACATTCCGTTGTTAATGTTTTCCTAAAAAGAAAAAGTGTGTTTAATCTTTTATTAGATTTGATATGAAACAAATATTAAATTTAAAACAATGAAACTAACTTTTTCTAAAAAAATCTCTTTGTTATTATTGATATTTTTTACTTCACAAATCTTTGCTCAAAAGTTTCAAGGTAAAGCTTATTATTTTTCTAAATCAAAAATGGAGTTAGGAAATTGGGGTGCTAGAATGAGTGAAGCACAAAAGAAACAAATACAGAGCCGTCTCAAAAACAGATTAGAAAAAAAATATATTTTAAGTTTTAATATGCAAGAATCTACTTTTTTAGAAGAAGATAAAATAGATGCTATATCAGGAGCAACAGATTCGTGGGGAGGATATTTTTCAAGAGGTGATTTACACAAAAATATTAAAAATGATAAGTTAATTCAAAGTCAGGAGTTTTATGGTAAACGATTTTTAGTGAAAGATGATTTACTAAAAATTGAATGGAGTTTGGGAACCGAAACAAAAAAAATTGGAGACTATACTTGTTACAAAGCTGCAGCGATGGTTCCAAAATCAGAATTAAGTTGGTTTGATTTTTCTTGGAGTGATCTTAGACAAAATTCTGAAAATGAAAAAAAGGAAGAGCCTTTAATAATCATAGAAGCATGGTATACACCACAAATACCTGTTGCCCAAGGACCAGCCGAATATTGGGGTCTTCCGGGGTTAATCTTAGAAGTTAGTGCAGGAAACACAACTTTATTATGCTCAGAAATAATTTTAAATCCTAAAGAGAAAATAAATATTATAGCTCCAGATAAAGGAGAAAGTATTACAAAAAAAGAATATGCCTCAAACATTCGAAAAAAAATGGTTGAGATGCGAAATAATAGAATGGGGAGAAGAAGGAGCCGTTAATTAATTATTTTAATCCACTAATAAAATTCCCGTAAGGATCTTTAAATTGGGTTCCTTCAGCATACCTATACTTACTAAGTTTTTTAAACTCTACCAAGGACCATAAAACAAATTCTTTCCAAAATAAAATTTCTGACTTAGTAACATCTGGCTGATGTTCTAACACAAATTCTCGTAGTGGTTTTACTTTCTTTAAAATAGAAGCATAGTCACTTTCCGGGACATCATCTAGAATATCAAAATCAGAATTATTGTTAAAGAACCATGAGATTATATTGTCATAGGGCGCCTCAGCTCCTTGCTTTTCAATCTTCTTAATTTTTGGAAAAAATGTTGGATACAAGGTTTTAATTGCATTCCCCAAAAGGGTTAATGCAACATTATAAGCCCCCTCCTGCTCACCCTCATAAACTAGTTCAATTTTTCCAGTAATAGCTGGAATAATACCAATAAAATCACTCATCCTAATAGATGTTTTGGTATCACCGGAATAAATGAGTCGTCTTTCTGCAGTACTTAATAAATTTTCAAACGCAGTAATACTCAAACGCGCACTAACTCCACTCTTTGCATCAATAAATTCGCTATTACGGGCTTCAAAAACAATTTGCTCCAAGATATCTTTAGCTAATTCTGGCACAAATATAGATTCTGATTGACGTTGATCTAGTTTTGCTTCCTGGGAGGTTATTTGTTTAGCAATTTTAATGGTCTCCGGATAATGAGTTAAAATTTGAGAACCTATTCTATCTTTAAGAGGTGTTACAATACTTCCTCTATTAGTGTAATCCTCTGGATTTGCTGTAAAAACAAATTGCATATCTAAAGATAATCTCAATTTAAAACCTCTTATTTGTATATCACCCTCTTGTAAAATATTAAATAGTGCAACTTGAATTCTAGCTTGCAAATCAGGCAATTCATTAATTACAAAAATACATCTGTTGGCTCTAGGAATCATTCCATAATGAATTACGCGATCATCTGCATAACTCAATTTTAAATTTGCAGCTTTTATTGGGTCTACATCTCCAATTATGTCTGCCACAGTTACATCTGGAGTAGCTAACTTTTCAGCAAAACGATTATTTCTGTGTAACCAAGATATAGGAGTTTTATCCTCTTTTTTGTCAATTAATTCAACAGCATAGCGAGAAATTGGCGATAGAGGGTCATCGTTAATCTCTGAACCCTCAACTATAGGTATGTATTCATCTAATAAATTTAACATTAATCTAGCTAAACGAGTTTTTGCTTGGCCTCGTAATCCTAATAAATTTATATTATGTCTTGACAAAATAGCTCTTTCTAACTCTGGAATAACAGTATCTTCATACCCGTGTACCCCCGTAAAAACAGTTTCTTTAATTTTTATTTTATCAATTAGGTTATCTCTCAACTCATCTTTAATAGATTTAGATTTATAACCAGATTTTTTTAGTTGTCCTAGTGTTTTAATGGATGTTATATTCATATTAACCTTTAATTCTTTTTTTTCTATTCGTTTCATAATCTTCAAAAATCATTTCCCCTAAACCTTTTAATCCAGTATAAAATGCCTTTCCTTGATTAGCTTTTGTAAATTTTCTAACAAACTGCATCAAGTAACTATCTTGAGCAATCATAAAAGTTGTGATTGGTATATGAAGCCGTCTAGCTTGCTGAGCCATAGCATAACATTTATTTGTAATAAATGAATCCAAGCCATTACTATTTTTGTAATACTGACCATCTGGCATTTTAAGACAACTTGGCTTACCGTCTGTGATCATGAAAATTTGTTTGTTTGTATTTCTTTTCCTTCGCAATAGGTCCATAGCTAGTTGAAGTCCAGCAACAGTATTAGTATGAAAAGGACCAACTTTTAAGTATGGTAAATCCTTGATATCTATGGTCCAAGAATCATTCCCAAAGACTAAAATATCTAAGGTATCCTTAGGGTACCTTGTAGTTATTAGCTCTGCCAATGCCATGGCAACTTTTTTTGCTGGTGTAATCCTATCTTCTCCATATAAAATCATAGAATGACTTATATCAATCATCAAAACAGTGCTCATTTGGGCCTTATGTAAAGTTTCTTCAACTACTAAGTCATCCTCAGTTAAATTAAAATTCTGAATTCCGTGGTTTATTTGAGCATTGCGTAGACTCTCCGTCATAGAAACTTTATCTAGAGAGTCACCAAACTGATAATTTCTAAAATCTCCAGTGTGCTCATCCCCTAATCCCTGACCTTTACTTTTATGATTTCCAGTACCTCTTCTTTTTATTTTACCAAAAATGTGATTTAAAGCTTGTTGTCTTATAGCTCTTTCTGTCTTAGCTGTTAAAGAAATAGTACCTTCATTGTTATTTGGATCAATTTCTTCTTTAATATAGCCTTTAGCTTTCAAATCTTCTATGAAATCATCTATTGTGTAATTATGATCAGTTAATTTATATTCAGTATCTAACTGTTTTAACCATTCAATTGCTTCCTCAAAATCACCTGATGTGTAAGTAATAATTTCTTTAAAAATTTCAAACAATTTATCAAATGGTGTTTGATAAGGAGGCACAAAAGAGCTAAACTTAAATCCTTTTTTATAAAATTCTTTCATAGGGTAACAAAAATAAGGCTTTAAACTATTTGTTTATAAAGATTAACAATCCTTTCACAAATGCATATCATTGTAAACTAACTATTTCAAATATTTTATAGAATTATTAACAATGAAAAGGCAATAAATAAGTAATTTGTGGTGAATTTTTAAGATCTCATTTTATGAAAATAGTACATTCAAGTAAACTACGTTTTTTTATGTCTTTTATTTTATTTATAGCACTCGTTGGTCTAAATAATGTAGATGCTCAAAGAAAAAAAAAGAAAAAAAAGAAAGGAAAAACTGAAGAAGTTATCAAGCCTAAAAAACCTAAGAAATCGATTACTACTCTAACTAAAAGCAGTAAAAAAATTGAAGGTTTATTCACTATTTTTCAAGATACAGTTTCAGGTGACCTAAAAATGTTGATTAAAAAAAATCAACTAGATAAAGACTATATTTACTTTTCTCAAATTGCTGATGGAGTAACCGAAGCTGGAAAGTTTAGAGGAGCATACTCAGGATCTAGCATTTTTCACATAAAAAAATACTTTAACAAAATTGATTTTTATGTGCCAAATACATCATTCTTTTTTGATGAAGACAACCCAATATCAAGAGCCTCAGAGGCTAATATTAGTGATGCTATCGTTTCATCATCTAAAATCTTATTTGCAGATGAAAAAAATGACGAATACCTTATAGATGCAACAGGTTTATTCCTATCCGAGGAATTAACTAGAATAAAAAATCCAAGATTTCCTGGTCAATCTCCTTTAGCCTTTAGTCTAGGGCGTTTTGACAAGAAAAAATCTAAGATAGATGAGATAAAAAACTATCCGGAAAACACAAATATTAAAACTGAATACGTTTTTAGTAATCCAAGTGTTTTAAATGGAGGTTCCAATGCTGTTACAGATGGGAGAAATGTTTCTATAAAGGTATTTCACACGTTTATGAATATGCCTGAAAATGATTATACCATAAGAATGGATGATGCAAGAGTGGGATATTTTTTAACTGAGACAAATGATATGACAACTACTTCTACAGTTAATTATAGAGATTTAATTCATCGTTGGAAATTAATTAAGAAAGATCCTAATGCAGAAATATCAGAACCAGTAACACCAATAACATGGTGGATAGAAAATACCACACCATTAGAATGGAGAGAAACTATCAAAGAGGGTGTGTTAGCTTGGAATATAGCTTTTGAAAAAGCAGGATTTAAAAATGCTATAGTTGTAAAGGTTCAACCAGACGATGCAAAGTGGGATGCTGGAGATGTTCGTTACAATGTACTAAGGTGGACTTCTTCTCCTAACCCACCCTTTGGAGGTTATGGTCCTAGTTTTGTTAACCCTAGAACTGGTGAAATTTTAGGAGCAGATATCATGTTAGAATTTGTACATTTTACCAATAGAGTATTTGGTGATAAATTATATGACGATGCTTCATCCAATATGAGCTTAGAAACTTTAGAAGAATTAGATTTAAGAAAAAATATTGAACATTCTAATTTCATGTTTTGTTCAGCAGGTCACGTTTTACATGAAAATATGCAATTAGGAAATACTATTTTAGAAGTAACCAATGCCTCTAACATGGAAATGGAAAGAATGAAAAAAGAAGGAATGAAATCCTTAATTATGCATGAAGTTGGACATACATTAGGTCTAAACCATAATATGAAAGCTAGCCAGGTCTATTCACCAGATCAACTATCAAACGCTGATTTTATTAGAGGAAAAGCATTAACTGGTTCTGTGATGGATTATGCTGGAATTAATCTTACTAATGACAGGTCTAAACAAGGCCAATACTATGACATGAGTGTTGGTCCATATGATGTATGGGCTATTCAATTTGGATACACTCCTTTTAAAGGGAAAGATGAGAGAACCGCTTTACTGGAAAGGTCTACTGAACCTGAACTAATATTTGGTAATGATGCAGATGACATGCGTTCTCCAGGTAAAGCCATAGACCCTCGCGTAATGATTGGTGATTTATCTAACGATCAAATTTCTTATTCAATCAATAGATTTGAATTAGTGAACACTATGATGAAAGATATTAAATCTAGGTTCACTAACAAAGGAGAAACATATATGGATCTCAGAAGAGCTTTTTATACGCTAAATAACCAATCAGCAATAGCTGGAGGTGTAATTTCTAGATTTATTGGCGGAGTTTACGTAGATAGATCAACTTTTGGACAAGAGGGTGGTAGCCAACCGTATACACCTGTAAGTCTTGAAGATCAAAAAAGAGCATTTAATGCTTTGAAAAAGTACATATTTGCTCCAGATGCTTTTTCTGTTCCTAAAGATATATACAACTACTTAGCAAAACAAAGAAGAGGTTACAACTTTTTTGGGGGGCCAGAAGATCCTAAAATTCATGCACAAGTATTAGGATACCAAACTAGGGTATTAGCTCATATAATGCATCCGAATACCCTTCAAAGATTAACGGATTCAGAGTTGTATGGAAATAAATATAGTCTATCTTCCTTCATGACAGACCTAAACACTGCAATGTTTAAACCAGATGTTTATGGAAGTATCAATACATTCCGTCAAAATTTACAAGCTGTTTATACTAAAAGGCTTATAAAAATGGTAGTAGGAAAATCAGCTAGTAGGTTTTCTCCAACTTCACAGTCTATGGCCATATATAATTTAAAAAATATTAAAACTTGGGTTTCAAATGGTACTGGAAATATTTCAACCAAAGCCCATAAAAACCACCTGAAAACATTGATAAATAATGCAATGAAAGAAATTAAATAACTTTTTTAACTAATATTTACAAAAAACCGATATCATGTTTGATATCGGTTTTTGTATTTTTACATAATGAGTAAAGTCCTTATAACTGGGGGTACTGGATTGATTGGCAGCCGTTTATCAAGTTTGTTAAAAGCTAAAGGTTATGAAGTTATCATTTTAACTAGAAATTATAATTCCAAAAGTTCTCAAGATTCATTTCATTGGAATATCGAAGAGTACAGCATAGATGATTCAGCATTTAAAAATATAGATCATATTCTTCATCTAGCTGGTGCTGGCGTTGCAGATAAAAGATGGTCTAAGAAACGAAAAAAAGAAATTTTAACTAGTAGAGTGGCTTCAACTAATTTACTTTACGACACCATCAAAATATTAAAAACTCCTTTAAAAAGTTTTATTGCAGCTTCAGCTATAGGTTATTATGGTTCTACTACAACGGATAAAATTTTCATAGAAACAGATCAGCCATCTAATGATTTTCTTGGAAATGTATGTAAACTCTGGGAGAGAGCTATTCGTCAATTTGAAAACCTCAAAATAAGAACTGTTGTCCTAAGAACAGGTATAGTATTATCTAAAGATGGAGGAGCCTTAGAGAAAATGAAAACCCCAATAATAACCCCTATTGGAAATGGAAAGCAACACATGCCATGGATTCATATAGACGATTTGTGTAATTTATATATAAATGCTCTTGAAGATAATCAATACAAAGGTGTATATAACGCAATATCTCCGGAACACATAACAAACTATTCTTTCTCAAAAATCTTGTCCGAAATCTACAATAAACCTTTTTTAACTATAACAACACCCAAGTTTATCTTTAAATTAATTTTTGGAGAAATGTCTACAATCATGCTAAATGGAAGTAGAATATCTTCCCATAAACTTTTACAAACTGGTTTTAAATTTAAATATGAAAAATTAAATAACGCTTTAAAAAATTTAAGATGAAAACACAGCTTATCATTCTTTTATTCTCATTGACATTAAACCAACAAAATTCTATTCTCATTGACTTTGGAAAAGAAAAAAAAGGACGTTATTGGAATGTTGTTAATGATGGTGTAATGGGTGGTCTATCTAAGGGAGGAAAAAAAATAACAAAAAATAGCCTTTTATTTATGGGTGAAGTTTCCCTTGACAATAATGGGGGCTTTTCTTCTTTACGAAGATCTTTCTCTAAGATTGACATCTCTAACTATAATGATGTAGAGATAAGATATCGTTCCTCAGGAATTTCTTTTGCTTTTTCTCTTGCTGTAAGTAGACGCTGGTATGTTCCAAACTATAAAATTAGTCTGGAATCAACATCTTCAGAATGGAAAACAACCACCTTCAAACTTACTGATTTAAGAAAGCACTATATAGGTAAAGCATTAAAAGATCGATTGAAAAAAGAAACATTAAAAGATATTATTAGAATTGGATTTATTACTGATCAAAAAAAATATGGAGAGTTTGAATTTGAATTAGATTATATAAAATTCAAATAAAAAATCCACCAATTGGTGGATTTTTCATGAACTATATTTTTAATTTCTATTTAAAATCTGATGAGATGTTAATCGCAACCTCAGACCAGGTTTTGCTAATACCATCCAATCCTTTATGTAATTCTTTACATATAAGGTTTAAAGAATCTATAGAGGATTGAGCGTTCCAATTTAAAACATCCATCTTCGTAGCCATAGAAAATTCTTTATCTTTTATTAGGTAAGAAAACGGAAGTTTTTCAGAAATCCCGTTCATAGTGATATCAGCATACCCTAAAGAATCATTTTCAATAACTAACTTACCAGATAATAGTTTTGTATTATCCATTACTCCAAAAAAGAATTTTCTAATCTTATAATCTCTACTACTGTCTGAAGTAAAAATACTACTGATGGGTATTGAAAATTCTGCATTATGAATTGCTTCTTTAACTGAATTCCCTTCTCCTCCAGAAGTGATCTCAACTTTTTTAAACCTCCCTTTAACAGGAACCTTTTCTGTAGTTTTATAAGCTGTCCATTCAACAGAATTCTTCGCATTATCTAAAACAAATGCTGCCGAAGATTTCTTTTCTTTATTAATTTGGACTTTCTGTTCTTTTTTTTCTGAATTACATGCAATTAACAAAACTGCTATCAGAAAAATATAAATTGTTTTTATTAAATTTTTCATAGAAATTATTTGAGTTGATTTTTTAAAATACTTTTTACTAGTTTGATATATTGTTTTTTTGCTTCTTCTTGAGTCATTCCATTCAATTGAGTCCAAGCATTAAATTTAAAAGCATCTCTAACATCTACTTTACCATCATAAGAAAAATTATCACCTGCAAGTGCTTGCTTATAATATGCATATAGCTTAAGCATAACATCAGGAGCTAGACTTTCCTCTAATTTTGAAAGTTTATCAAAAGCTCTATTAAATTTAATATCTAGTTTTGGGGTCATTACTTTTTAGCAATTACTTGTACTCCTCCTTTTACTTTATCACCAAGTTTTACTGTTAATTCTGTTTCAAGTGGTAAAAAGATATCTACTCTACTCCCAAACTTTATAAAACCTGCATCAGTTCCTTGAACTACATGCTCTCCTTCCTCAGCATAATTTACAATTCTTTTTGCTAAAGCTCCAGCTATTTGACGGTATAATACTTCACCAAAAATTTTATTTTCAACTACTATTGTAGTTCTTTCGTTTTCTGTTGATGCTTTTGGATGCCAAGCTACTAAATATTTACCAGGATGATATTTACTGTATTTAACTAATCCATTGAGAGCATATCTAGTAACGTGAACATTAATTGGAGACATAAAAATAGATACCTGAAGTCTCTTCCCTTTAAAATATTCTGGCTCCTCAACTTCTTCAATAACTACTACTTTGCCATCTACAGGTGCAATGATTTGGCGATCATTAATTATAGTAACTCTTTTGGGGTTTCTAAAAAATTGTAAAACAATAACTAAAAACAATAATAAAGAACTTTGAATACCTTTTTGAAACCACAATGATTCAATATATCTTTCTGAAAATAAGATACCTAAGAGAACAATTAGGAATGTAAAAACTATAATTCTGTAACCTTCTTTGTGAAAACTTGGCATTATGTTTAAATTATAAAATGTATGTACAAATATACAAAGGGAGCAACAAACAACAAACTATCTAGTCTATCTAATATTCCTCCATGACCAGGCATAATATTGCCACTGTCTTTTGTAAGAGCTTGCCTTTTAAATTTAGATTCTACTAGATCGCCAATGGTTCCAAGAAAAGAGGCTATAAATGAAATTACAAGCAAATTTTTTAGAGATAAAAATTCGCAAAAATAGGATAATAAAAAGGCAGAAATCAATGTAAAGAATACACCTCCAATAAAACCCTCTATTGTTTTCTTTGGTGATACACTTTCAAATAACTTTCTTTTACCAAAATTTTTTCCAACAAAAAAAGCAAAGCTATCATTTACCCAAATAAAAATAATTAAGGACAAAATAGTTGACACCTCATATTGTCCGTTAACAAATGGAATTAACATCAAGAAAATAATAGAAAGAAGTAGGTATCGAATAGAAATATCAAATTTCTGAATTTTATTTGAAGGATAATTTTCCTTCTTCATGAATAGATTTAAGGACAATTGAATAGACCCTGAAAAACAAAGCGTTAATAAAATCTTTATTGTTGTTTCTGATAAAGAATTTGTAAATGATAAATAGGTTAATACAATTAATAGAGCGAATACTAGAAAGTTTTTAAATTTTAATAATTTAAAAAATTCCCAAAGAGAAACAATACCAAATAATAAGATTAGAAGGATGTAGGTTTCTTTTGAAAATAGTATGGCACTGATAAAAAGCACGGCATAAACAAATCCGGATATAGCTCTTATGAGAAGTTTAGTCATATTTATAAATCTTCTAAAAGCAACAAATATAGGTTTTTGGAGTTATTATTCCCGTAGTTTAAAAAATTATCATTGTCTTCCTCTATATTATATTTTTTAACAGCACTAATATTTGTAGGAATACTTCCGTTCTTACAATTTGTTTTAATACCTGTTAATCCCTCACCTGTATTTCTTACGAATTGACTTGTTTTTGCAAAAACAATAAAGTCATCTGACAAGGAAGCTATTTTGTGAGTACTTAATTGGTTAGATGAAAAGAGTATATCACCATTATCAGAAATTAAATGTTCACATGAAGTAAAAAAAGGTTTTTTATTATCAACTTCTAACTGAAACGTTACATTCGATTTTTTTAAAAAATTATTTAAATGTTTATCATAACATGTAATAATATCCCAATTATTTTCAGAAATAATTTGATTTAAATTATTGATAATTTCTTTTTCAGAAATGCAATAAAGAAATTTCCCTCCTTTAGAGATAAAATTATGAACAAATGCATCATCTATTGATAATTTGACTATTGGTTTTTTCTCAGCAATTTCGTTGGATGGCTCTTTACTTTTAAATAATTTCTTAAAAAAACTCATTCAAAAATTAATTTTTATTTTCTTCTTTTGTTTCTTCTTGTTCTTCTTTTTTTATTTCTTTTTCTGGAGCTTTTTCTTCTGTTATTGAATTATCAAATGGTCTTTTACCAAATATTTTGGTAAGATCATCTTTAAAAATAACTTCTTTTTCTAATAATAATTCAGCTAGTACTGTTAACTTTTCTTTGTGATCACTTAAAATTTCTATAGCCCTTTGGTATTGAGATTCAATCATTTTTGATATTTCTTCATCAATAGTTTTTGCTGTATTTTCACTGTAAGGTTTAACAAAAGCATCATTACCTGAAGAATCATAATATGTTAAATTTCCAACTTTTTCATTTAATCCATAAACAGTAACCATTGCTCTAGCCTGTTTGGTTACTTTTTCTAAATCACTCAATGCACCTGTAGAAATTTTATTAAATATTATTTTTTCTGCTGCTCTACCTCCCAATGTAGCACACATTTCGTCTAACATTTGTTCGGTTTGAACAATCATTCTTTCAGCTGGCAAATACCAAGCTGCACCAAGACTTTGACCTCTTGGAACAATAGTAACTTTAACTAAAGGTGCCGCATGTTCTAACATCCAACTAACAGTTGCGTGTCCAGCCTCATGAAAAGCGATTGTTTTTTTCTCCTTGGGTGTAATTACCTTGTTTTTTTTCTCTAACCCTCCTACTATTCTGTCAACAGCATCTAGGAAGTCTTGATGATGTATCGCTTTTTTATTACCTCTAGCCGCAATTAGTGCCGCTTCATTACACATGTTTGCGATATCGGCTCCAGAAAATCCAGGTGTTTGTTGTGCTAAAAAATCTATTTTAACATCGTCTGACAATTTTAATGGCTTTATGTGTACTTCAAATATTTCTTCTCTTTCTTTGATATCTGGTAGATCAACATAAATTTGTCTATCAAAACGCCCTGCTCTCATAAGAGCCGAATCTAAGACATCTGCTCTGTTGGTAGCAGCTAAAACAATAACGTTTACATCTGTACCAAAACCATCCATCTCGGTTAGCAATTGGTTCAAGGTATTCTCGCGTTCATCATTACCTCCAGTCATACTATTTTTACCTCTAGCTCTTCCAATAGCATCTATTTCATCAATAAATATGATTGAAGGTGATTTTTGAGCAGCTTGTTTAAATAAATCTCGAACTCTTGAAGCTCCTACCCCTACAAACATTTCAACAAAATCTGAACCTGATAAAGAGAAAAATGGCACCTCTGCTTCACCAGCTACAGCCTTAGCAAGAAGAGTCTTACCTGTTCCTGGAGGGCCAACTAACAAGGCTCCTTTCGGAATTTTACCTCCTAAAGCAGTATATTTCTCTGGATTTTTTAAAAAATCTACAATTTCTTGAACTTCTTCCTTCGCTCCTTCTAAACCTGCTACGTTTTCAAACGTTGTTTTTACTTTGGTATCTTTATCAAATAACTTTGCTTTGGATTTACCAATATTAAAGATCTGACCGCCACCGCCACCGCCGGCTCCACCTGACATTCTTCTCATAAAAAAAAGCCATATGGCAATTAAGAGTATGAATGGCAGGAATCCAATAATAGAATCAAAAAAACTTCCTCTAGAATCTGAATCTACGTCAAAATCTAAATTTTTGTCAACCCTGTATTGATTTAGTTTATTTTCAAAATTTTGAAGATCTCCAAAATCATATTGAAACAAAGGAGAACCTTTTCTAAAAAAAGGGGAACTGGATTGTTGTCTGTATTTATCCTTAGTTTCTGCTTCTTTTTTTATATAAACTTCAGCAATATTTTTATTAATGATGAGAATTTTATTAACATCATTTGATTCTAATATTTTAAAGAATCTATTCGTGGATATTTTCTGTGTAGAGAGAGAAGCCTCATTTAAAAAACTTACCCCTATTAAAACAACAAAAATTGCTCCATAAATCCAATACATATTAAACTTGAATTTTGGCACATTAGGTGTTGTATTTTTATTCTTTTCGTTCATCTATCTTTTATTAAACAGGATTGATTTCAGTTATCTTTGCATCTCCCCAAAGGCTCTCAATGTCATAAAACTCTCTAACATGATTTTGAAAAACATGAACTACCACATTTACATAATCCATTAAAATCCATTCTGAGTTGTTTTGACCCTCAACATGCCATGGTTTGTCTTTAAGTTCTTTACTCACCAACTTTTGAACAGATCCAGTAATTGCGTTAACTTGAGTATTTGAATTTCCAGAGCAAATAATAAAATAATCACAAACAGTATTTTCTATACCTCTAAGATCTAAAAGCTGAATATCATCTCCTTTAACGTCATCTATGCCTTTAATAATTACAGATATAAGGTCATCTGTATTAACTGATTTTTTTATCATTAATATTTTTTATATTTAGAACAAAGTTATTATTTTTTTGCGAGTATATTGCGCAGTATTAAATTAGTTTACACTTTCTTTAACACTTGAGATTAATCAAACTTGATGCCACTGAGTCTACCAATTCTTTTTTAAAAGAATTGGCTAATAATTCTATGCTTGATAACTTTACTGTAGCTGTTACTAATAGTCAGACTTCTGGCAGGGGTCAAATGAACACTTCTTGGCACTCAGAACCATATAAAAACCTGACCTTCAGTGTATTTACCCCTCTTAAAAACTTAACAATAACACATCAACCTTATTTAAACTTCGCCATTTCACTTGCTATTTATGATGTTTTATTTCAATTTGGCATTCCTAATTTATCTATAAAATGGCCAAACGACATATTGTCAGCGAATAAAAAAATATGTGGCATTCTTATAGAAACTACTTTTTCAAATCAAAAAATTAAAAATATGATTGTGGGAATTGGTTTGAATGTTAATCAAGAGATATTTTCAAAAAAGATTTCTAATGCGAGTTCTTTAAAAATTATCATGAAAAAAGATTTTGATTTAGAAATACTTCTAAATAAAATTATTGAAAGAATTCAGTTTAGAATATCATTAATTGAAAATGGAAAATTTACTGAGACACATAACGAATATCATAATGTATTATATAGAAGAGAAATACCCACAACATTTAAAGACAAAGTAACTAATACTTTTTTTATGGGCAAGATCCAAGGAATTGCCTCTAATGGAAAAATAAAAATACAATTAGACGATGATTCCATTAAAGAGTTTGGGCTAAAACAAATTTCATTTGCTAAAGCTTAGACATATTTTCTGTAAGGGTTTCTATAAAAGTTGTTAGTGGTTTTTTTACCATCATTGCCATCATTGGATTAAAATCTCCTTTAAACTCTAATTGAACCTCAGAGACTTGGTCAGACAAAGAGGTTATGTTAGCTTCAAGAGTAAAAGATAATTTACTACTCGCTGCCCCCAGAACAACTTTAGAATACTCAGTACAATCTCCTAAAACAAGCCTAATTTCTGGCATGCCTTTAAGAGCAAATAAAAAGGAATTTCCATCTACCTCAAACTTTTCAGTATTAGAAGGCATTAATGATTTAAAATTATTAAGGGTTGTAAAGAATTCGTAAATACCTTTTTCGGATCTATCAATCGTTATTTTTTTTCCTTCTATATGCATGCTATTATGGTTTCCAATTTTCTGGATTTTTTCTCCAATCCGTTAATGTATCTAATTCTTTTTCGGTAATATATTTGCTATCCATTGCTTGTTCTAATAAATGTGAATAGTCACTCAAAGTAGTTAAGTCAATATTACTATTTTTAAAATTTTCAGAGGCCAAGTCAAATCCATAGGAGAAAATAGCTACCATTCCCTTTACAGTTGCTCCAGATTCCTTAAGAGCTTTCACTGCATTTAAGCTACTTTTACCAGTACTAATAAGATCTTCAATTACTACCACATTCTGACCATTTTCTATATGGCCTTCTATTTGATTTTTACGACCATGACTTTTAGGTTCTGGTCTTACATAAATGAAAGGAACGCCTAACTCTTGAGCTACTAATACACCGATAGCTATGGCTCCAGTAGCAACACCGGCAATTACGTCTGGCTTACCATATTTAGACTCAACTATTTTTGAAATTTCTTCTTTTAAAAAGACACGAACAGTAGGATAAGAAAGAGTAACTCTATTGTCACAATAGATTGGTGATTTCCAACCTGAAGCCCAAGTGAATGGTTCTGTAGGGCTTAACTTGATGGCTTTTACTTGTAATAAAACCTCTGCAGTCTTTTTTGCTATATCTTTGTGTAAAATCATATTCGCAAATGTATAAAGTTTTTATTAATGAAAGACCTATTATTTTGACAGATTCTTTCTGTAAAGAAAGTGATTTTATTCATTTAAATTATGAAGAGATTACCATCCCTGAAATCATTTCTAAACTAACAAAAGAATCAATAGGCGGGATGGTGCTTTTTTGTAAAAATCTCGAAGAATCTTGGGACAATTTTAAAAGTAACTTTAAAGTTATTCAAGCTGCTGGTGGATTAGTACTAAATAAAGAAAATGAATTTTTATTTATTTTCAGAGGTTGTAAGTGGGATTTACCCAAAGGGAGAGTTGAGAAAGGAGAAAAAATTAAAGAAACTGCTGTAAGAGAAGTACAAGAAGAGTGTGGTATTTCAAATGTAATTGTTCATGAATTTTTAATAACTACGCATCACATATTTTATTACAATGAAAAAATTAAGTTAAAAGAAACTCACTGGTTTCTTATGAAATTAAATGGTAGAGAAATATTAACTCCTCAATTAGAGGAGGGAATTACTGATGCTGTTTTTAAAAACAAAGAAGACTCTGTTAGAGCTCTTCAAAATAGTTATAAAAATATTAACTCTGTTTTTAAGGCTTTTTACCAAAATCAATACTAAAAAACGATCCTCTTATAAGTTTAATTCGCCAAGCACTTTATAGTGTGTTTGATTTATTCTACTATCTTTGCCGACTTTAAAAAACCCATCATATCATGAATGCATTTGTTAGGAAAAGAGTAAAAAACGTACAAAATGATATCCTTTCAGGAATTACAGTAGCATTAGCATTGGTTCCAGAAGCAGTTGCTTTTGCTTTTGTGGCCGGTGTAGATCCCTTAGTTGGTTTGTATGCAGCATTTATGGTAGGTTTAATCACCTCTATTTTTGGAGGTAGACCTGGAATGATTTCTGGAGCCACAGGTGCACTAGCAGTTGTAATGGTAAGTTTGGTTAGCGAGGGAAATGCAATGGGAAATGCAAGTGAAAACTTGGGGCTATACTACCTTTTTTTGACAGTAATTTTAATGGGATTTATTCAGATACTTGCGGGAGTTTTTAAACTTGGAAAATTTGTTCGTTTAATTCCTCACCCAGTAATGATGGGATTTGTAAACGGATTAGCTATTGTTATTTTCCTATCGCAACTTGGAATGTTTAAAACTACTGTTGGAGGTGAGAAAGTATGGCTAGATGGTGAAAACTTATATATGATGATTGGCCTAGTAGGACTAACTATGTTAATTATGTGGGGACTTCCTAAAATTAAAGCAACTAAAAAATTGCCAGAAGCATTAATTGCCATTCTAGTAGTTGCTGGAATAGTAATCTTTTCAAATCTAGATGTCGCGACTGTTGGTTCATTTATTAGAGATGGTGGCGGTGACGGTCTTCGAGGTAGTTTCCCAACTATAGAATTAGATACTTTCTCTAAAATTCCTATGAATTTAAGTACGTTTTGGTTTATTCTTCCTTACGCTCTAATTTTAGCTGCCATAGGTTTAATAGAGTCTTTAATGACCCTAAATCTAGTAGACGACTTAACAGAAACTAGAGGAAACTCAAATAGAGAATGCATTGCTCAAGGAAGTGCTAATATCATTACTGGTTTGTTTGGAGGCATGGGTGGTTGTGCTATGATAGGACAATCCATCATTAATATTAAAGGAGGAGGAAGAGGAAGACTATCTGGAATTACAGCAGCTGTAATGCTGTTGATTTTTATATTATTTGCTTCTTCGTATATAGAACAAGTTCCAATTGCCGCATTGGTCGGAGTAATGTTTATGGTTGTTATTGGAACATTTGCATGGTCTAGTTTCAGAATTATGAATAAAATACCCATGTCAGATTTGATTGTATTGATTTTAGTTTCTGGACTTACTGTTATTTTTGATTTAGCCATAGCCGTAATAGCGGGGGTAATAGTAAGTGCATTAGTATTTTCATGGGAAAATGCAAAAAGAATTAGAGCTAGAAAAAGAATTAAAAAAGATGGAACTAAGGTTTATGAAATATGGGGACCTCTTTTCTTTGGAAGTATCACTGCATTTAATGATAAATTTGATGTAAAAAATGATCCAGATTCTGTAGAGATAGATTTTGTAGAATCTAGAATTTCAGATCACTCTGCATTAGAAGCAATTTTTGTACTAGTAGAAAAATATCAAGCTGTTGGAAAAAAAATCACCTTGAAACATCTAAGTGCAGATTGTAAAGTATTATTGTATAAAGCTAATCCTATATTTCATCAGGTAATAGAGGAAGATATTGAAGATCCTCGTTATCACCTGGCAGCAAATCCAGAAAAATTCCCAAAATCACTATCTGAATATAAATTTTAATATTTTATGTCTAGCTTTTAACTCTACACCATTCCGTGATCAGACAAGGGTAACGAACGAACTCGCTTTCCTATAGCACTAAAAATCGCATTGGTAATAGCAGCGGAAACTGGCGGAACACCTGGTTCTCCAACTCCAGTTGGATCTTCGTCATTATCAACTAAGTGAACATGAATATTTGGTGCGTCTATCATTCGAGTCATTTGATAATCGTGAAAATTACTTTGATCTACAACACCATTTTTAGTGGAAATTTTACCAAACATCGTAATAGACATTCCAAAAATTGCCGCACCCTCCATTTGATTAATTACTGCATCTCTGTTCACGTACATTCCACAATCTAAAACAGAATATATATTTTCAATTTTTACTTTTTCGCTTTCTACAGATACCTCTACTACAGTAGCAACGTAGCTATAAAAACTATAATGAATAGCTACTCCTAGACCGTGACCTTCTGGAAGTTCTCTTTCCCAGTCAGATAGTTTTTTTGCTTCTAATAATACATTTTTCAGTCGTGCTACATTAAATGGATGAGGAGATTTTTCGGTTGAAATTTTATCTTCTCCTAATAAATTAAGTCTAAAATCTATAGCATCTTTTCCAGACGCAACGGCCAATTCATCAACAAAAGAGTTAATTCCAAATCCACTGATAATATTGGAAACAGAACGCAACCAACCTATTCTCAAATGAGATTCTGCTTTGGCATTTTCTATTTGCATATTTGGAATATTATATGGATTATTGGTAAAACCCATTCCTAACTCAAATCCTGCAATATAATCAGACATTGGTTTAAAACTTGATGTTATAGATGGAAACGCTACACGGTGTAACCAACCTGTCACATTACCACTCTTGTCTAGTGAGCCTTTCACATATTGTGCATTTTGAGCATGGTAAAAACTATGTTGAATATCATCCTCACGTGACCAAACAACTTGAACTGGTGCTTTAATTTTTTGAGATAATGAAACCGCTTCCACTACAAAATCAGATTTTGATTTACGTCCAAAAGCACCCCCTAACATCATAACATTTATTGTAATATCTTCAATGGCAAATCCAAAAAAATGAGCAATTTCAGCACGAACCGTCTGTGGATCTTGAACTGGCGCCCAAACATCACATTTTCCATCACGAACCCAAGCCAAAGCATTTGGTACTTCCATAGGCGCATGGGCTAAATGAGGCATTGTATAAGTAGCTTCAATAACTTTATCTGCATTATTAAAAGCCTTAGACACGTCTCCTTTATAAGGGGGAACTACTTTAGCTGTATTATGAATTCTGTCAATAAGTTTTTCTTTAAATTTTTCAGAATCATATGATTCATTAATTCCAGAATTCCATTCTATATTTAAATTATTTTTCCCTTGAAAAGCAGACCATGTATTGTTAGCTACAACAGCTACACCTCCTAGCATTCCAAAAAATTGACCAGCAGGAGGAATTAATCTATCTAACTGAATCACTTGCTCTACTCCAGAAACTTCTTCTGTATCTGAGCTATCATAGCTTTTTACTGAACCAAAAGTAACAGGGCTTCTTGCAATAGATGCATATTTCATGTTTGGTAATCGAGCATCTAATCCGTATTTAGATTTTCCATGAAGAAAATCTTCCATATCAATACCTCTAATTACTTTTTTCCCAATGTATTTAAACTCTTTTTTATCTTTTAAAATAATATTTTCATCGGATGGAATTGGAATTGTTTTTGCCTCATCTACTAAATCTCCAAAAAATACTTTTTCGCCTGAAGAACTATTAACAATAAAATGGTTTTCGGCTTTGCAATTTTCAACAGATGTACCCCATTTTTTTGCAGCTGCTTGCTCTAGTATAGAACGGGCCATAGCTCCCATTTTCCTCATAGGCCTTAGAAGAGTTCTTATACTTCTAGATCCATCTGTATTTTGATTTCCAAACTTAGCATCACCTGTTGCTTGCTGAACGCTAACATATTGCCAATCCGCCTCTAAATCTTCAGCAATTGCAGAGGCCATAGAAGTTCTAATACCTTGTCCCATTTCTGATCTTGCGACTACTATAGTTACTTTACCGTCTTTTTGTAATTGAATAAAAAGATTTGGAACAAAAGAAATACCGTCTTCCAGAGTATTGATAACTATTTTTTCTGGTGACACATTGCATCCAAGAATTAATCCTCCAGTGGCTAGTCCAACTATTTTTACAAAATCTCTACGTTTCATTTGAATCTTTTCCATTAAGCTTGTTTTTTAAGTTCAACTGCTTCTTTTATTGCCTTTTTTATTCTAACATAGGTTCCACATCTACAAATATTTCCACTCATGGCATTGTCTATATCTTTATCAGTTGGATTATCGTTGGTATCTAATAACTCAGCTGCAGAAATCAACTGACCAGATTGACAATATCCACACTGTGGCACACTGTTGTTTCTCCAAGCTTGTCGTAACGCTATTAAACTATCTGATGATCCTTCAATTGTTGTAATTTTCTTACCAACACCTTGGCTAACCATGGTACTACATGAGCGAACCACTACTCCATCTATCATAATAGAACAGGCTCCGCACTGAGCTACACCACAACCAAATTTGGTTCCTGTTAACCCAATTAAATCTCTTATTGCCCATAGTAATGGCATACCTTCTGGGGCTTTAATTTGATAATCTTGACCGTTTATTGTAAGTGTTTGCATAGTTTATTTTATTAATGGGTACAAGTTAAGAAAAATAATACTTTTTAAAAATATGTAAAATCTACTCATATACCTTATATACAGGTAGTAATAGATGAGCTTTTTCATAATATAAACTTCTCTTGTAAATAAAGTCTAGCTGTGCCCTAGAGTTTTTTGAAAATTCTTTATCGGTAATCATCTTATCTTTAAAAATAGAATTAAGAGAAGGGTTTTCTTTCAAAATTTGCTCGGCAACATCCTCAAAAACATATGATGAGTACCCCTCTTTTTGTTGCAACACGGTATCAAAAAAATTCCAATTAAAAAAAGAATCTGTAGCCTCTGGCTCCAGAGTTTCAAACACATACCTTACTCCTCTCTGATTTGTTGGAATGTATATATCTCCTTCGGAAAAAGTAACAGGTGAAAACTCTTTTTTTATTCTTGTGCTATAATGCAAATAATGACCTTCATATGCGGTCTTTCTTGTTTTATAATCAGCTACATGAAGTGTTTCTGCAACAAATGTAGTATCTGATTTAAACTGGCTATATTCTATGTTGTTGTTTTGCAAACGGTCTAGAACTCGGTGCCATCCTTTTTTTAAAATATATGCTTTTGGAATAATGATCTCTTTTTTTGGACTGAACTCATTTACATATTCAACAGGCCCTATATAAGGTTTTGCTTTATCATAAAACAAGCGTTTGCCGTTAGTTACTTTACTAGGAATTTTTTCTCCTTCAAAACCTCTAAATTGAATTATAGAAGGTTCTTTTTTTGAATTAATTTCAAAGGTGATTGGATAAGTCTTCTTTTTTAAGATTTCATGTATTGCATTTTTACGAACTCTCTTTATGTCACTAGATCGATCTCCTATAAAATCTAATACAGAGAACATCAATTCATAGGTTTGATTTACTCGAACATCATATGGCTTTAACATATGTGTTTCTACCATCATCCCTAACGTATTAAATAAAGTAGAATACCCAGTTGAATACCTTGGAGAATCATAAAATTGAGACCATCCTTCTTTTGGAGTTTTTCCCCAAACATTTACATACGGGGTTACAGGCATATTCTTTATTGCCATAGAACTTTCTAGTGCAGGTCTCATTTGGGTTTCAATAAACTTCCCTAAAGAACCACCTAATTTGTTGTGTTGAGTAAATAAATGGGAAATAGCATATTGGTAATCTGCCCCATTACTAACATGATTGTCTATGAATACATCTGGATCAATCACATGAAAAATTTGTGCAAATGAAGCGGCATTTTTAGTGTCTTGTTTTACAAAATCTCTATTTAAATCAAAATTTCTTGCATTTCCTCGAAATCCATATTCTTTTGGTCCATTTTGATTAGCTCTTGAATGTGAATTTCTATTCAGTGATCCACCTATATTGTAGATGGGTATCACCGAAATAATTGTATTTTGATATATATTTTTGAGGGAATCATTTTGAACAATATCTCTTAGCAACAACATAGAAGCATCAATACCATCAGATTCTCCAGGGTGAATTCCATTATTAATTAACACCCTGTTTTTTGTAGAATTTTTAATAGAATTTAATTGTGTTTTACCATCAGTATTATAAACTATCAAATGCAATGGTAAACCAGCATCTGTTTTCCCCATCTCAAAAAATGAAATTTCCGAATATGATTTGGAAAGTTCTTTATAATAATTAATAACATCAACGTATTCTGGTGTTTCTGTGCCCTCTGACTTTTCAAATTGAGTGATGAAATAATCACTAGATTTTTGTTGATTACAGGAGGCAACAGATATTACAAACAAAAAAATTATTATTTTCTTCATGAATCTAAGAGACAATATTTGAAGAAACACAACTTGGCACTAGACTTGAAATATCTCCTCCATTGATTAAGACCTCTCTGACTATAGAAGATGAAATGTAAGATGTTTTTGCTGCAGTTAATAAAAAAACAGTTTCAATTGGTGCTAAATCTCTGTTTGTATGTGCTATTGCTTTTTCAAACTCAAAGTCTGCAGGGTTTCTTAAACCTCTTATGATATAGTCAATATCATGTTTTTTACATAAATCTACAGTTAAACCCTTATAGGTAATAACCTTCACATTCTTATATTCTTGGAAGCATTCTTCAATAAATTTTTTTCTTTGATCTAGGGAATACATATATTTCTTGTTGGAATTAATTCCAATAGCAATATAAATTTCATCAAACAATGGAATTGCTCTTGAAATAACATCTTCATGACCCAGTGTAATTGGGTCAAATGAACCTGGAAAAACTGCTTTTTTCATGTAGTTTAATTTAGCGCCATTTGAATGGCATTATCAAATAAATCAGTTAAGCTTATTGATGCTTCTTTAGCTTGTTGGGGCAATAAGCTTTCCTCTGTCATTCCTGGAACAGTATTTATTTCTAAAAAATAAGGCTCTCCGTTAACTAATATAAATTCGGAACGTGAAAATCCACTCATATTCAGAACTCGATAGACTTTTCTTGCAGTTTGAATGATTTTCTTTTTTTCAACTTCTGATATTCTTGCAGGGGTAATTTCTTTAGATTTACCCTCGTACTTGGCTTCATAATCAAAAAAATCATTTTCTGAAACAATTTCGGTTATTGGTAAAACCTTTATCTTTCCCTTGTACTCTATAACACTTACAGAAACTTCCTTACCGTCTAAAAACGACTCTATTAAAATTTCTTCATCTTCTTTACAAGCTTTCATAATTGCATCCTCTAAGTTTTCTTCACTGTACACTTTGGAAATACCAAAGCTAGAACCAGATCTATTTGGCTTTACAAAACAAGGCAATCCAACTTTTTCAATAATTTTGACTGTATTTATTTCATCTCTTTGATGCATATAATAAGAGTTGGCTGTTTGAATTCCATACTCTTTGACAACACTTAAAGTATCTCGTTTATTAAAGGTAAGTGACATCTGATAAAAAGGTGCAGAAGTATGCTTAATTCCTAGCAAATTAAAATAAGCGATTAGTACTCCATTTTCTCCTGGATTACCGTGAATAGCATTAAAAACACAATCAAACTTAACTCGAATACCTTTTTTTTCAAATGAAAAGTCATCTTTATTAATTTTGTATTCTTGAGAACCTAATCTCACAAACCACCTATCTTTTAAGATGTAAACTTTATACAAAGCATACTTATTAGTATCGAGAGAGTTATAAACTACCTCACCACTTTTTAAAGAGATTTCAGCTTCAGAGGAATAACCTCCCATGACAATGGCAATATTTTTTTGCATTTATCTATTGGTTTACACACAAACTTAGTTAAAATTTCGTTGATAGATAAAAGAAATGTCAATTCGATTACTTCTATTTTTACATTACATTTGTCCTAAATAAAAAAAGAAAAAATGAATTTCTTTAGATTTTTAAAAAGTAAGTCATTCCTCATTCAAATAGTAATTGCTGTTGCAGCGTTATTTCTGTTGATATTCATATTAAAATGGTGGCTTGGTTTTACAACAAATCACAAACAAAAAATTCAAGTCCCTAACTTAAATAAAATGTCATTAACTGAGGTTGAAACAACATTAAAAGAATTGAATTTAGACTTTTTAGTGATAGATTCAGCTAGTTATAACCCTAACTATCCAAAAAAATCAGTTATTGATCAAACTCCAGAATTTGGAGATTTTGTTAAGGAAAAAAGAAAAATATATTTAACCTTAAACCCAACAAAATATAGAGACGTAACTATTCCTGATATAAATGGACTTTCAAAACGTCAAGCTGTAACTCAATTAGAATCTATTGGATTTAAAATTGGAGAGTTCTCCTACATACCTGATCGTGGAAAAGATGTAGTGCGTGGTTTAAAATTTAAAGGAAGAAAATTAATGTCTGGAGCTAAATTATCAAAAAATGCAACCATAGATTTAATTTTAGGTGATGGAAAGCTTTAATAAATTATGACGAACAATCAAAACACAGAACTTGAAAATGATGAATTATACGAGCATCATAGAGTCATAGCTACTGATGGACAACTCCCTCTCCGTGTTGATAAATTTTTAATGAATTTTATTGAAAATGCATCGAGAAACAAACTTCAACAGGCTGCAAAAGCAGGTAATATTTTAGTTAATGACGTCGCTGTAAAAGCAAATCATAAAGTAAAACCAAAAGATGTTGTCAGAATTGTTTTAGCATATCCACCAGCAGAAAACTTATTGGTAGCAGAAAATATTCCTATTGATATAATTTATGAGGATGAAACTATCATGGTTGTAAATAAACCTGCAGGAATGGTTGTTCATCCTGGACACGGAAATTCTAGCGGAACCTTAGTCAATGGACTAATTTATCATGTAGAAAACCTACCTACTAATAGTAACGAAAGACCAGGTTTGGTTCACAGAATTGATAAAGACACTAGTGGATTACTGGTAGTTGCTAAAACTGAATTTGCCATGGCTCATTTATCCAAGCAATTTTTCGATAGAAAAACCAACCGTAAATATATTGCATTAGCTTGGGGGAATATTGAAGAAGATGAGGGAACCATAGAAGGAAATATTGGAAGAAGCTTTAAAAATAGATTGCAAATGGATGTTTTTCCAGACGGTGAATATGGTAAACACGCAGTTACTCATTTTAAAGTTTTGGAACGTCTTACATATGTAACATTGATAGAATGCAAATTAGAAACAGGAAGAACTCACCAAATTAGAGCTCATTTTAAACATTTTGGGCACACATTATTTAATGATGAACGCTATGGAGGAAACGATATTTTAAAAGGAACTACCTACACAAAATATAAGCAATTTGTAGAAAACTGTTTTAAGATACTGCCAAGACAAGCGCTTCATGCAAAAACTCTCGGATTTAGACACCCCATTACCAAGGAGATGATGCAATTTGATAGTGAAATTCCGGAAGACATGAGTAAATGTCTTCATAAATGGAAAACGTATACAATTAACTCGAAAGATTAATTTTATATTTTTCTCATATTTCCAAATAAAAGACTATTTACTTCAAATTATTTGTTAAGTAAAATTTAAATTTCTTCTAAAACTTGACTATCTCTGTTAGTATCTTTATTTTTACTATATAAATATTTAATCAATGAAAATCATAATTTCTCCTGCTAAATCTCTTGATTTTGAGAGTTCTGCCAAAACAACTATGTTCACTCACCCTTCTTTTTTAGAGGAATCTTCTCAAGTTATAAAAGAACTAAAAGGTTTGTCTAAAAATAAACTGAGTGAGTTGATGAAGATTTCACCCAATTTAGCAAGCTTAAATTACGATAGAAATCAAAATTGGAAAACTCCTTTTACTACAAAGAATTCAAAACAAGCAATATACGCTTTCACCGGTGAGGTTTTTAAGGGAATTGAGGTATCTTCACTTGCTGATGATAAAATAAATTTACTTCAAGACAGACTAAGAATTTTATCAGGATTATACGGCTTATTAAAACCTTTAGATTTAATTCAGCCCTATCGTCTAGAAATGGGAACTCGTATTAAAATTGGTCAAGCAGACAATCTCTATAAATTTTGGAATACAACCTTAGCAGAGTCTCTTAATAATGAAATGCATGATGACGAATTACTGATAAACTTAGCTAGTTCAGAATATTTCAAGGCAGTGCCAAAAAAAGTATTAAAAAATCAGATGACAACTCCAATTTTTAAGGAATTAAAAAATGGAGAATATAAAATTGTAATGACTTACGCAAAAAGAGCGCGTGGTTTAATGGTCCGTTATATTTTAGACAACAATGTTAACTCATTAGAGGAACTTAAAGGGTTTAATGTTGAAGGATATGGATTTTCAGAAGCTTTATCTTCAGATTCTGAATTTGTATTTACTAGGTAGATCTTATTATTTTTTCATCCTACTCATAACCCACACATGGGGTGCTGTCACAGCAAATAAAACAATGAAAATCACTGAATTAAATAAACTTTCACTCAAAAAGTAGTAGGCGCAGACTAGTCCAATAATACTAATCATCCAATAAATTAAGGCGGTTTTCAAATACTCATAAATTGTTTTAAAAGAATATACTCCAGATAAAAATTTAGTTTGCTCTATAATTGAAGGTAAACTATGCCATAATACAAAATAGATAGCAAAACCTAAAATTAAGGAGCTTGTTTTAAAAACTAAGTACAATAAAAGTATGTAAAACAATTCTTTAAAAACATTTAATTTATTTTTCACCCCCTTTAAAAACTGAGAGAAATAAAGGCTTAATAAAACAATACAAGAAAAAATAAGCATTCTAAATATCCAAGTCTGAGGAATAATTTCACCCGTTAAGTTTAGCATTATTAATTCTACATCTTTTATGTTTTCAATAAAAATCAAAGAAAAGATCAATAAACCGTATGATATATACAGGAGAGATTTAAAAATAACTGTTCCGGTAAATTTATTTTCTAAATGTTGCTCACCAAAGTGGTAAGAACTTAAAAAGACAAAACATATGATAGAGTAAAACGGAACTATAATGTAAATTACTACACACAAAATAATAAGTGACAAATAGAAACCAGTAGATTTTAAGAAATCAATTTTACTGATTTGTTGTTTTTTTAGAATAGTAAAATCATTTGAACCATGAATAATCCCTATCGATAAAACAATTATGTACGCGATCGAATCCTCTATAATTTGACCAAATTGGATGCTTATCCAAAATAGCAGAAATGTAAAAAAAATCATAAAATCTTGATAATGTATCCTCAAAAGACTGGTTTTTTTCCAAAGTTAATATTTTTTTTGTATTTTCGTTCAGGTTGTTTTAATAATAACCTAAACAAAACTAATTACTAACAAATCAATTTTTTATGAATTATTTAAATTTTATGGCAATTTCTGTTCCAACTGATGGCACAGGATTTACGTTCTGGCTTGGAGCCATGGCTATGATGGCAGCATCAGTATTTTTCTTCCTGTCTATGAACAGTGTTGATTCTAAATGGAGAACATCTCTTTTAGTATCTGGATTAATTACATTTATTGCTGCAGTTCACTACATGTACATGAGAGATGCTCACGCAGCAGGTGACTCTACTACAGTGTTCAGGTATGTAGATTGGATCTTAACAGTACCTCTAATGTGTGTTGAATTTTACCTAATACTAAGAGTTGCTGGAGCAACTAAATCACACATGTGGAAATTAATTGGATTTTCAACAATAATGTTAGTCACAGGATTTTTTGGTGAATCTGGCTGGGATGGCGGAATGTTAAACGCTTCTATGTGGGGATTATTATCTGGTCTAGCTTACTTCTATATAGCTTACGAAGTTTGGTTAGGAAGCCTGAAAAAATTAGCTGTTGAAGCTGGAGGTAACGTGTTAAAAGCTCACAATACCTTATGTTGGTTCCTTCTAGTTGGTTGGGCTATTTATCCGTTAGGATATATGGCAGGTACTGATGGATGGTACAACGGAATTGAAAATGTTCTTCCTTCTATGGAAGTTATTTACAACATTGGAGATGCAGTCAACAAAATTGGATTTGGTCTTGTAGTTTACACTCTAGCTGTAAGCAAAGACTAATACTCTTTTAAACAATCATAAAAACCCAAGTAATATAAATTACTTGGGTTTTTTATTTAAATAAAAAAGCAGTTGTATAAAATTAAATGGCAAATAGGGATTATTTATGAAGTTTACAAAACTAAAAATAATACAATAGAAAAATTTATACGTTGCTAATGTGAATTCATCACTAACGCATTCCAAATGCTACATACACACACCCATATCAAAATAGATAGAATATTAGCAATAATATATATTTTAACTTTTTAAAGGCTACTTATTTTGATGAATTAAGTGTGTCAGAAAAAAATAAAAAGTCAGTTTATTAATATTTTAGGTACTTAAGCCCTATTTATAGAGAAAAAAAAGTAAACAGTACTTGTTATAACTTATTGAAGTTAAAAAGCATTGAAAATCAGTATTTTAGTGATATTTTAAAAAACACTTCATATTAATTAACAGAAATTTAATATAAGAATAAATTTTAATTTAGTCTAAAATTTTGATTCTTGAGCTAATTCTTTAACAAGTAAATAATAAAAAATCGCTCTGTACTTAACTCTATTAGTTTTACCCATCAGGTCAGACACTTTCGATATGGCATCATCCAAATACTCACCATCTTTCAATCTAAGTTTATTGATTAAAAAATTATTTTTCACAGTAAATAGTTCCTTTGGATCGGAAGTTGAAACAGAGGCTGCATCCCTTTTAAAGATTGAAGGACCTAGACCTCTAGTTACTTTATTAAATAATTCGTCTTCATATAACAACCCCATTGAATCCATATTTTTTTTGTAGAAGATAATTTTCTCATCAAATTTACTCATGCTTAATTTTTTTATCAATACTAGCAGATCAAATATAACCAAAAACAAACTTGTGAAAGTTATGAATTCAGCTAACAAATATTTATTTCTGTCAAAATGTCATCAAAAAAAGAGAGAAGAGTTTAAAAATATGACAAACTTTAATTAATAATCTATTGGCATACAAATTGTTTATATCAAGTAAATAAATTGAAGAATTTAATTATAAATATAAAATTATGAGTAAAATTATTGGAATCGATTTAGGAACAACCAATTCATGTGTTTCAGTAATGGAAGGTAATGAACCTGTTGTAATTCCTAATTCAGAAGGAAAAAGAACTACTCCTTCTATCGTTGCTTTTGTAGAGGGTGGAGAAAGAAAAGTTGGAGACCCAGCAAAACGTCAAGCTGTTACTAATCCAACAAAAACGGTTTATTCAATCAAAAGATTCATGGGGAATAAGTTTTCAGAATCTAATAAAGAAGTCACTAGAGTTCCTTATAAAGTAGTTAAAGGTGATAATGACACACCTCGTGTTGATATTGACGGTCGTTTGTATACACCACAAGAAATATCAGCAATGGTGTTACAGAAAATGAAAAAAACTGCAGAAGACTATCTAGGTCAAGATGTTTCTGAAGCTGTGGTGACAGTCCCTGCATATTTTAATGATGCCCAAAGACAAGCTACAAAAGAAGCTGGTGAGATAGCTGGTTTAAAAGTTAGTAGAATTATTAATGAACCAACAGCAGCAGCTTTAGCATATGGTCTAGACAAATCTAATGACGATAAAAAAATTGTTGTATTTGATTTTGGTGGAGGAACTCATGATGTTTCTATACTTGAATTAGGAGACGGAGTTTTTGAGGTATTAGCTACGGACGGAGACACTCACTTAGGTGGAGATGATGTTGATGAAAAAATTATCAACTGGCTAGCAGAAGAATTCAAGGCTGACGAAAATATGGATTTAAGAAAAGATCCAATGGCGTTACAACGTTTGAAAGAAGCTGCTGAAAAAGCGAAGATAGAATTATCAAGCACAACTTCAACAGAAATAAATTTACCTTACGTTACAGCTACTGCAAGTGGCCCAAAACACCTGGTAAGAACTTTATCGAAAGCAAAGTTTGAGCAATTAATTGATGACCTTGTAAAAAGAACCATCAAACCATGTCAAACTGCATTAAAAAATGCAGATCTAACTACTTCAGATATAGATGAAATTATTTTAGTAGGAGGTTCTACAAGGATACCAGCTATTCAAGAAGCAGTTGAAAAATTCTTTGGAAAGTCTCCAAGTAAAGGTGTAAATCCAGATGAAGTAGTTTCATTAGGAGCCGCAATACAAGGTGGAGTTTTAACAGGTGAGGTAAAAGATGTTTTATTATTAGATGTTACACCATTATCATTAGGTATTGAAACAATGGGTAATGTATTTACTAAATTAATTGATGCAAATACTACCATACCAACAAAGAAATCACAAGTATTTTCTACCGCAGTAGACAACCAACCATCTGTTGAAATTCACGTATTGCAAGGTGAAAGAGCAATGGCTGCTGACAATAATACAATTGGTCGTTTCCATTTAGATGGACTACCGCCAGCTGGAAGAGGAATTCCACAGATTGAAGTTACCTTTGATATAGATGCCAACGGAATCATTAAAGTTTCAGCTTTAGATAAAGGAACTAACAAGTCTCATGAAATTAGAATTGAAGCCTCTTCTGGTTTATCAGAGGAAGAAATTGAAAAAATGAAGCAAGATGCTGAAGCTAATGCCGATGCAGATAAGACAGCTAAAGAAACTGTAGAGAAAATAAATGCTGCAGATGGAATGATTTTCCAAACAGAAAAGCAACTGAAAGAATTTGGAGAAAAATTATCTGATGATAAAAAAGGTCCAATTGATGCTGCTCTAGTAGAACTAAAAGCTGCACATGAGTCTAAAGACTTAGCGCAAATTGATGCTGCTATGGAAAAGATTAATGAAGCTTGGAAAGTTGCCTCTGAAGAAATGTACAAAGCAGAACAAGAAGCTGGAGCAAATCCTGGTGCAGATCAAGGTCAGCCAGAATCAGCAACAGAAAGTGATAATGTAGAAGATGTAGATTTCGAAGAAGTTAAATAATTTTCTAGAAATTATATAAAAAACAAAACGCAATCATTAATTTGGTTGCGTTTTATTATTTTAAATAAATACCGATTGATTACTTTCAATAAAAATACCTTTTTCAAAAATACATACTGTGAGTTTCAAGAGGTAAATCATATAGATATTGAAGAAAAAGATTGTTATAAGAGCAAACATAACAGTCTTTATTTTTTTACAAAAAAAGGAGTCTACAGAAAATCAAACCATTGGGGAAGAGTTGCCTCTTGTAGGTGGAAATTGATACCATCTTCATCATATAAAAATCAACAAAGAGTATTGGCATTTGCAAAATGGAAAGATTTTTATTCGTTACATGAGACTGAAAAATTATTTTATATTTCAGTAAATTTTGAAACAAAAAAAACAAAAATTAAAATTTCAAAATCAAAAAAAAGTCCAAATTTACTTACTTTAAATAAAGCTCAAATAAAAGAAAAACAAATTAAACATCTATTTAAGGAGGATAAATGGGCACAATATTTTAATAGTAATATAGAGGAACTTAGGTTTAAAATAATTTCTAAACTTATCAATTCAGACTCACCATTACCATTAATTAAACTAAATTTAAGATTGAATTGAGTACAATATCAAATTTGATTTTATACAGATGATTTATAAATAAAGAATCTTAACATAAAAAATTGGGAATTTTTTATGCTAGGGATTAAAAAAATCAAAAGATATTTAAATAATTATAAGATAAAAATGAAACTCTTTTTAATCTCCTTTTTACTTTTATTTAATGGT
>Ga0233438_10000516_pt1 | contig 48963 bp, 50 predicted proteins | sample SI_123_September_FD_182720 | JGI IMG/M metagenome (GOLD analysis project Ga0233438, IMG submission 182720) | Seawater microbial communities from Saanich Inlet, British Columbia, Canada - SI_123_September2016_10_MG | ecosystem: Environmental > Aquatic > Marine > Inlet | place: Canada: British...
ACTGTGACTGACTTCGCTAAATTTCTTGGTTGATCTACATTTTTATCTAACATTACCGCTATGTGATAGGATAATAACTGAAAAGGTATGGTGGTTAATAGAGGTGTGAATGCCTCCTCTGTTTCTGGAATCTCTATTACATGATCTGCAATTTCTTTGACCTGAGTATCACCTTCAGTAACAATCGCAATGATCTTTCCTGACCTTGATTTTATCTCCTGAATATTACTCACTACTTTTTCGTAATGACCTTTACTTGTGGCAATCACAAAAATTGGCATATTCTCGTCTATTAATGCAATAGGGCCATGTTTCATTTCCGCTGCAGGATAGCCTTCTGCATGTATATAAGAAATCTCTTTTAACTTTAAAGCACCTTCTAGAGCTACTGGAAAATTAAATCCTCTCCCCAGATATAAGCAATTTTTGGCATCCTTATAAACTGCAGCAATCTCTTTTACTGTAGCATCAATATTTAACAACTGTTCTATTTGGTTTGGTATCAATTCCAAAGTCCTTAAATAATTTTGAAACCTCGATTCAGAAAAGGTCCCTTTTTCTTTTGCTAATTTTAATGCAATTAATGAAAGAACCGTTATTTGTGTTGTAAAAGCTTTTGTTGAAGCCACACCAATTTCTGGCCCTGCATGTGTATATGCTCCTGCGTGTGTTTCTCTAGCTATAGAAGAGCCCACTACATTACAAACTCCAAAAACGAATGCACCTTTAGACTTTGCCAATTTAATGGCTGCTAAGGTATCTGCCGTTTCACCGGATTGAGAAATAGCAATGACAATATCTTTTGAGGTTATTACAGGATTTCTATATCTAAATTCTGAGGCATATTCTACCTCAACAGGAATTCTCACAAATTCTTCAAGTAAATATTCTCCAACCAATCCAGCGTGCCAAGAGGTTCCACAGGCAATGATAATAATTCTATCTGCATGTAAGAATTTTGAAAGATGATCATCAATTCCAGACATCTTAATCATGCCTTGATCTGGCAACATCCTTCCTCTGTAAGTATCTATTATTGCTTTAGGCTGCTCGTGAATTTCTTTGATCATGAAGTGATCGTAGCCCCCTTTTTCTATTTGTTCTAGACTCATTTGTAGTTCTAAAACATTGTGATTTACAAGAGCATCATTCTGTATTTTACGAACTTGAATTTTCTTTCCAAGTTTTATAATCGCCATTTCTTCGTCTTCAATGTAAATGGCTTCTTTTGTGTATTCGATAAAAGGAGATGCGTCAGAGGCAACAAAAAATTCCTTATTTTCATTCCCGATACCAATAGCGATGGGACTTCCTAAACGAGCAACCACCAATTCATTTGGTTTTGTTTTATCAAAAACAGCAATTGCATAGGCTCCAATCACACTAGTTAGTGCTAATTGAACCGCTTTCCCCAACTTGCATTTTTCGGTTTTCTTTACCTCTTCAATTAAGTTTATCAATACTTCAGTGTCAGTATCGCTTTGAAAAACATACCCCCTAGAAATTAGTTCTTTTTTTAAAGAATCATAGTTTTCTATAATACCGTTGTGTACGATAACTAAATCTCCTGACTGAGAAACGTGTGGGTGGGAATTAATATCGTTTGGAACTCCATGGGTAGCCCATCGGGTGTGTCCAATCCCAATTCGTCCTTTTTTTCTTTCTTCTTCTTTGTTTGTGATGACTTCTAGATCAGAAACTTTCCCTTTGGTTTTAGAAAGTTGGATTTCTTCCCCATCATATAACATGACACCAGAACTGTCGTACCCACGATATTCTAATCTTTTTAATCCATTTATAACGATTGGATACGCTTCTCTATACCCTATATAGCCTGCAATTCCACACATATATTTTTTTTTTAATTAATCCTTTTTCTCAGAATAAGAAATCTTGAAGGCTACTTTTTTAGTTCCATTATCTGGATGATGGTTTAAAATTGTAACTGCTTTTGGATTCCAATTGTAATTTGTAAAAGTGGTATCTCTGTCTTGTAAGATTTTTAAATCAGTTTTATTGAAAATTTTTAATTTTAAGGTTGGCGAATAATCCGTTTCTCCACTTAAAATATCTGACACATAATCTGTAATTCTAAACGTATATTTTTCTGGATTTCCATCGCTATCTCTTTCTAAGAGACCTCCAAAAAAAGCAGGTTCGGAATAGGTGTCTTTTACATAACTGAGGACAGGATTTGAGCCCTCACCGCTCTTGTACAGGAACAATTGATAAGGAATGGCTGCAATGTCTGCAGATTGATTTATATAAAAAGTTAAAGATGCATCATTTATTAATAAATTTTGATCTCTTAGCGTTGCTAATTCATCGGCCTCAAAAAGCGTTATTGCTGCTTCACTTCCTGCAGCTCCTTGTATTTTTACTTCATTATTTACAGGATAGGTTTTCTCTCCCATTTTGTAAGTACTTGCTTTGATTCCTGATAATAAAAAACTATCATTTTTATGGATGGTATCGATAATAGCGCCTTCATAAAACACTGAATTTGTATAATAAACTTCTATAGAGGGTTTGACCGAGCTATTAAAATCAAAAGAAATTAAAGAGCCATCATTCCCTGATGCTTCTAAAATAAGACCTCTGAAATAATCGTTAAACGCTTCTTGAGAAGCAAATTCTGCAGACCCATATTTTTTTAAAAAAAGTTCGTTAATAACTTCTTTTTTTAGAGGAATAAACCCAAAAGGAAGGGGGATCAACGAAGAACTTGAACTGGTGTAAATCACAGTGTCTTTTCTCGATAGTTTTTGATCGCTTAACCATCTTTTCACGATTACGGTATCTGTTGCTTTTGGTGTAAACTGAAAATCAATAGGATCATTTAATGCTGTTAAGGGCATTTTTTTCTCAAACACATCGTCTGAACTATAGCTATTTAATTTACTGGGATCTGATGGATCCAAACTGTTTAAATAAGTGCTTGATTGATAAATGTTCAAATTAAATGGTTGGGATTGATTCCCTATTATTGAATCCAATTCATAGGCAGTTCCTTCACTATTTAATACCACTCGATAAGGCATTTTCACAAAAACAGTATCAATGGTCGTAACCACTGTTGTTGTGTCTGAGTGAAAAGGAAGTTGAAGATCTGAATTTATAGCAATCTGTGAAATAATGGAGGCTTCAATTTTTTCGTAATCATCACTTGCATGGACTCCTAATAGATACTCTGGCTTATCGGAAATAATAAAATCACTTGTAACCAGTTTTGTGACAGGACTGTTTTCAAGCTGAACATCGAGAAGCATTGAACCTGTTGAAAAAGCAGTGTTGCCTATTACATTTGACCCAATGTCTGTAAAGTCTTTTTCACAAGAAACAACAGCTGAAAACACCACTACTATAGCGGTAATATAAGGGATTTTTTGAAAAAAATTTCTCACTCTATAACAATTAATTCGCTGCAATTAAGTCAGCATAAAAATTTAAATAACTTTCTTTTAAGTTTTCAGATTGGTATTCTAGAACTGGTATTTCTTTATCTTCTAAAAAAGAAGAAAGTTCTTCTGAAATTGTTTCACTACCATGAATGATTGCATCTGAATTTTCTATGGCACTTTTTAGTATGTTTGTGAAACTTGGTATTTGGATTGTTGCTGTTTTTTCTTCAGAAATTCGGTCAAACCTTATCTTGTCTGCGAGGGTTTCGTTTAAATTCCCTTCAAAACTATTATCGTACAAAGAAGTAATAATTTTACTTTCTGTAAACAACGGTTCTTCCTTGTAAAATTCTTTTAGATAAAGTGGCAACAAAGACGCCATCCATCCATGAACGTGAATAATGTCTGGGGCCCAATTCAGTTTCTTTACAGTTTCTATAACTCCTTTAGCAAAAAAGATTGCACGCTCGTCGTTGTCTAAAAATAAGTTGTCATCTTCATCTGTAAAAACGGCCTTTCTTTTAAAATACTCTTCATTATCTATAAAGTATACCTGCATCCTTTCTTTAGGAATCGAGGCTACTTTTATGATCAACGGCATGTCCATGTCGTTTACAACGAGGTTCATTCCAGAGAGGCGAATTACTTCGTGCAATTGGTGTCTTCGCTCATTAATTACGCCAAATCTAGGCGTGAAAATTCTTGTTTGTACTCCCTTAGAATGTGCATTCTTTGCAACATTAAAGGCTGTTGATGATAGCTCTGTTTCAGGTAAGTAGGGAACTACTTCAGACGAAACAAATAATATTCTCTTGTCCTTCATTAAATCAAACTCTTTTTAAGAACTACAAAAATACAAATTATTATGCTAATATCATGTTAAAATGCTAAGTTTGCAGACTTTACTTAATTTTTTAGAATGAACATTTTTAATACTAAAAAAGAAATAAAATCTTACTTAACAGCAGAAAAGCAGAAAAACAAAACCATTGGTTTCGTTCCCACTATGGGAGCGCTTCACAAAGGTCATTTGTCTTTGATAAAAGAAGCGAAGAAAAAAAATGATCTCGTTGTTGTTAGTATCTTTGTAAACCCAACACAATTCAACAACACAGTAGATTTCGTAAAGTATCCCAAAACCATAGAAAATGACACCAAGTTATTAAATAATGTTTTGTGCGATGTTTTATTTCTTCCCTCTGCAGAGGAAATTTACACCCAAAATATTGTTTCCGATAAATTTGACTTTGATGGCTTAGAACATCAAATGGAAGGAAAACATCGAAAGGGTCATTTTGACGGTGTTGCTACGGTTGTAAAAACTTTTTTCGAAATCATTGACCCTGATATCGCTTATTTTGGTCAAAAAGATTTTCAACAACTACAAATCATTAAAAAAATGGTTCAAAAGCACCGGTTGAATACTAAAATTAAAGGGTGTCCCATTTTTAGAGAAAACGATGGTTTGGCAATGAGTTCAAGAAATACTAGACTTACGGAAACGCATCGAAAAGCGGTCCCTTTTATTTATAAAATCCTTGAAAAAGTTCGAGAACAATTTAACGTAAATAACACCCTAGAAATTACTGAATGGGTCGAAGACGAATTCAAAAAAAATACTACTCTAGAATTAGAATATTTTACAATTGCTGAAGAAAAAACATTAAAAAGTGAAAAAAGTAAGGCCTCTGATAAAAAATACCGAGCTTTTATTGCGGTATTTGCCGGAGAAATTCGATTAATTGACAACCTACAATTAAAGAATAATTAACTAAAAAAACAGTATTTTTGCCACATGTTAGTACAAGTCGTAAAGTCTAAAATCCATCGTGTAAAAGTTACGGGTGCAGATTTAAATTATATAGGAAGCATCACTATAGATGAAGATTTAATGGATGCCGCCAATATTATTGAAGGAGAACGTGTTCAGATTGTGAACAACAACAATGGAGAGCGTTTAGAAACCTATGCTATTCCTGGACCTCGTGGAAGTGGAGAAATCACTTTGAACGGAGCCGCTGCAAGAAGAGTTGCCGTTGGGGATGTATTAATTCTAATTGTTTATGGATTTATGGATTTTGAAGAAGCTAAAAATTTTAAGCCTTCACTCGTGTTTCCAAACGAAAAAGACAACACCCTAACCTAGTGATTGTTTCCATAAAAAAAATATTAAAAACAAGTATACCGCTTATCTTTGGAGCTGTATTAGTTTGGTATTCGCTTTCTAAAATTTCTATCAATGTTTTAATCGGATATTTCAAAGAAGCCAATTATGAGTGGATTTTTCTTGGCTTATTCTTTGGGATATTGAGCCATCTTTCCAGAGCTTACAGATGGAAATTCATGTTAGATCCCTTAGGCTTTAAGCCAAGATTCACAAACAGTGTTTTAGCTGTTTTAGTGGGGTATCTAGTGAATTTGGCCATTCCAAGAGCGGGAGAAGTCTCTAGGGCATTTGTTCTAACAAATTACGAACAAATTCCTTTCGAAAAAGGGTTTGGGACCATTGTTGCAGAAAGAATTGCAGATTTAGTCATGATGCTATGCATCATCATCATTACTCTTTTTGTTCAATTTGATTTTATTTACGATCTTTTAACTAAGAATTTTGATGCCAGTAAAATTAGTATTAGTCTGATCATTTTAACAATCATATGTTATATTCTATATTTTTTTGTAAAAAAAGCGACTTCAGGGATTTTATTAAAAATTAAAACTTTTGTTATCGGTTTAGTGGAAGGAGTAACAAGTATTTTTAGAATGAAAAACAAAGTAGCTTTTATTTTTCACACCATATTTATCTGGGTAATGTATGTTGCCATGTTCTGGGCTACTATCCCTGCAATTAGCGGGCTAGAAGTTCCATTCGGAGGGGTTTTAATTGGTTTTATTGCTGGCGGTTTCTCTATAGCAGCAACAAATGGTGGTATTGGCTTGTACCCAATTGCTGTTGCTGGGGCCCTTGCTTTATTTGATATTCCATCAGATCCCGCTACTGCTTTTGGATGGATCATGTGGACCGCGCAAACGGCTATGATCATCATTTTTGGCGGATTGGCCTTTTTATTCCTTCCAATTTACAATAAACATAAATAATTTTAGCAGCGCTTTAGCCTGTTTTTTGTGGTTCACTTTCTTTAAAAAGGAGCCCTCAAGGACACCTCACAACCGCCAACCCAAGTATTTATAAACTTTAATAAAATCTTATTTTTATCAAATTTTTAAAAGTTATCAACTCATAAACTTGTAACTTTGAATCTTTCAAACCAATTCTATGGCCAAAACCAAAACAACTTTTTTCTGTCAAAATTGTGGAACTCAACATGCAAAATGGGTTGGTCAATGTGGTGCTTGCAAAGAATGGAATACGATTGTAGAAGAAGTCTTACAAAAAGAAGAAAAACGCTCATGGAAACAAGCAAAAACAGGGAGGGGAATCGTAAATAAACCATTAAAAATTATCGATATTCAGACAAATCCTGAAGAGAGAATTATCACCAACAACAAAGAATTAGACACTGTTTTAGGAGGAGGATTGGTAAAAGGATCTGTAATACTTTTGGGAGGGGAGCCAGGTATTGGAAAATCAACATTATTGTTGCAAATAGCTTTAAACATTCGTCAAAAAGTTTTATACGTATCTGGAGAAGAGAGTCAATCTCAAATAAAAATGAGAGCAGAAAGGTTGGAGGCTAAAACTTCAAATTGCTTAATTTTAACAGAAACAAATACGCAACAAATTTTTAAAAATATCGAAGAAATAGATCCAGATGTTTTGGTAATTGACTCTATACAAACCCTACATACAAACTCCATAGAAGCGTCCCCTGGAAGTATTTCTCAAATCAGAGAAACTGCTGCAGAACTCATAAAATACGCCAAAGAAACCGCAACACCTGTTTTATTAATTGGCCATATCAATAAAGACGGAAACATTGCGGGACCAAAAATATTAGAACACATGGTCGATGTTGTTTTACAATTTGAAGGAGACAGAAACCACACTTACAGAATTGTGCGTTCACAAAAAAATAGATTTGGAACTACTTCAGAATTGGGTATTTATGAAATGCTTTCGTCTGGGTTAAGAGAAATTTCAAATCCTTCAGAAATTTTAATTTCAAAAAAAGACTCCGATTTAAGCGGAACCGCAATTGCATCGACTCTGGAAGGGATTAGACCTCTAATGATCGAAATTCAAGCCTTAGTTTCCACAGCAGTATACGGAACTCCTCAACGCTCTACAACCGGGTATAATCTTAAAAGACTGAACATGATTTTGGCTGTTTTAGAAAAAAGAGCTGGCTTTAAATTGGGAGCTAAAGATGTTTTTTTAAATATTACAGGAGGTATAAATGTTGATGACCCCGCAATAGACTTGGCTGTTGTTGCAGCTATTTTATCGTCTAATCAAGACATTGCTATTAATCCAAATGTTTGTTTTGCAGCAGAAGTTGGTTTGGCTGGAGAAATCAGACCTGTATCCAAAATAGATCAACGAATTTTAGAAGCAGAAAAACTAGGTTACAAAACACTTGTGGCTTCAAAATACAATAAAATCTCATCCATTGATCACAAGATTAAATTGGTTTTAGTTGGGAAAATTGAGGAAGCTTTTGCTACCTTGTTTGCATAAAAAAAACCGAACATCGCTGTTCGGTTTTTTTTAAAATTTTTAGTACTTTATTTTTTATTTACTTCTTTTATGTATTTATCTAAAGCCATCGTCATAGAAGGTGTTTCAGGAGAAGGTGCAGTAATATCACACTTTAACCCAGCTTCAGTTGCTGCCCTGACAGTTGAATTACCAAAAACAGCAATTCTTGTTTCTTTTTGTTTGAAATTGGGAAAGTTCTTTAATAAAGATTCAATTCCTGAAGGACTAAAAAAGACCAAGACATCATAAAAAACATTTTCTAAATCAGACAAATCACTCACAACAGTTCTATATAAATCTAATCGTGTCCATTTTACACCTAAATCATCTAATTCTTTAGGGATTAAAGGCTTTAATTTATCTGAACTTGGCAATAAAAATATTTCGTTTTTATGTTTCTTAATTAATTTTGTTAAATCAGGAAAGGTACGAGTACCAACATAAATTTTTCGTTTTCTATAAACCACATATTTTTGTAAATAATATGCTACAGCTTCAGACTGGCAAAAATACTTCATTGAATCTGGCACTTTAAAACGCATTTCTTCCGCAATTCTAAAGAAGTGATCAACCGCATTTCTACTTGTTAGAATTATGGCCGTAAAATTATTTAAATCAACCTTCTCGCCTCTTACCTCTTTCACACTAATTCCTTCTACATGAATAAAAGATCTAAAATCAATTTTTACTTTCTGTTTATCAGATAGCTCAAAATAAGGAGATGTTTCTGTCTTTGGTTTGGGTTGCGATACTAAAATTGTTTTCACTTTCATATGTTTTCTTTTTCTAGTTAAAACATCAATTTAAACAGTATAAATAGCGGTGCTATTTCAAAGGCGCAAAGGTACAAAATAAAATAAAACAACTCGTTAAAAACCAGGTTTTTATTAATAATGACGTGTAGTACAAACCGAACAGAAAAAAGAACTATTGAGAAATAAATTAAAAAAAGAATGTTTAATTGCGAATATTGAACCAAAACAAGGGAAATCAATAAAAAAAATGCAGTAGAATAAAGATAAATAGCCTTAGATATTAAAAAAAAACGAACTTGCTTCTGTATCATTAATACATGTGAAAACACAAACTCTAAAGACCATTTAACCAAAAAATATGCAGAAACAAGACTCAAAACCTTCATAAAGTTGGTAAAGTCTTGCGTTGCCCAAAACTCATAGAATCGTAAAATCTTATAAATTAATAAAGATAAAACGACCATCGAAAAAAGAAAAATCACAGATTGAAATAGATTAAAAAAAGAGGTCTTTTCTTCATTCTCAGCATCAATAAAACTATTGTTTGCAAAAGAAAATACATTCCCTTTTAATTTTGCATAACTCAATCCTTTTAAAAGAAAAACACAAACGAAAAGGAATAGGAGCAATAAAGTGATCCAATTCGTGTCAATTAGTGTTTTTTCAATTGCTTGCACGTTTTATTGTTTTGATAAGTTTCCTACAAAATTAGTAATTAAATAATGTATATTTGCTTACTTACTTCATGAAAATTTATTTATGTCAGACGCGTTAGTCATTATTCCCACCTATAACGAAAAAGAGAACATAGAAGTTATCATAAGAGCTACCTTTAAACAAAAAAAAGAGTTCGATATCTTGGTGGTGGACGACAACTCTCCTGACATGACTTGGAAAATCGTAGAAAACTTAATCTTGGAGTTTCCAAATCGTCTCTTTTTAGAAAAAAGACAAGGTAAAAATGGTTTAGGAACAGCATATATTCACGGGTTTAAATGGGGGTTAGCAAAAAAGTATGACTACATCATAGAAATGGATGCAGACTTTTCTCACAATCCAGAAGATTTAATTCATTTATACAGTGCTTGTAAAAACGAAGGAAGTGATGTCTCTGTTGGTTCTCGTTATGTAAACAACAAAGTAAACGTTGTTAATTGGGATGTAAAAAGGTTATTACTTTCTTATTTCGCTTCTAAATACGTTCGTTTAATCACTAGAATTCCTCTTTTTGATACGACTGCAGGCTTTGTCTGTTGGAAAAGACACGTGCTAGAAACGATTCAATTAGATAAAATAAAGTTTATCGGATATGCTTTTCAAATAGAAATGAAATTTAAAGCCTGGAAGCATGGTTTTAACATCAAAGAAGTCTCTGTCGTTTTCACAGACAGAATGGTAGGAATCTCAAAAATGACCGGAGGCATTGTTTCTGAAGCCTTATTCGGAGTGATCAAAATGAAATTAAAAGGATTGCCAAAATAAGTGACTATGAATCCAATTTCTATCAGAAAAGCTGATTTAAATGACTTACAAATACTCTTAGATTTTGAGCAAGGAGTCATAAAGGCAGAAAGACCTTTAGATCCTTTTTTAAATAGTGGTCCGTTATCATATTATGATCTCCCTGAGATGATTACCAGTCGGCATTTTCATCTGATCGTAGCTGTTGTTGAAGACGAAGTTATTGCTTCAGGATACGTAAGAATAGAAACATCTAAACAGTATCACAAAAACCCTCAACATGGCTATATTGGTTTTATGTATGTAAAGGAATCGTTCAGAGGGAAAAAAATTAGCACCTTAATTTTAGAATCTTTGAAAAAATGGTCGGTCCAAAAAAACCTCAAAGAATTACGCCTAGATGTGTATAGTAAAAACACCCCAGCAATTAAAGCATACGAGCGATTTGGATTTTCAAAAAGCTTGGTAAACATGAGAATAGATATTTAAAATATGACGACATTAACTTTAATAAAAAAAGCAAGAATCGTAAATGAAAACAATACTTTTTTAGGAGACGTTCTTATTGAAAATGAAATAATAAAAGAAATTTCATCAGACATAAAAACTACTAAAGAAGCAGTAGTAATCAATGCGAATGGAGCTTTTTTAATTCCTGGTTTTATTGACGATCAAGTTCATTTTAGAGAGCCTGGTTTAACACATAAAGCAACGATTGCAACCGAGAGTAAAGCTGCTGTCGCAGGAGGAATAACTACCTTTATAGAAATGCCAAATACAGTTCCACAAGCAACAACTCAAGACTTGCTAGAAGAGAAGTTCAAAATAGCTGCTAAAGACTCTTATGCAAACTACTCTTTTATGTTTGGAGGTACGAATGACAACCTTGAAGAGTTATTAAAAACAGATCCAAAAAAAGTAGCAGGAATTAAGTTGTTTTTAGGGTCTTCTACAGGAAACATGTTAGTAGACAATGAAGCCGTTTTAGAGAATATCTTTTCATCTACAAAAATGATTATTTCAGTTCATTGTGAAGATGAAATGACTATCAAAAAAAATACCAAAAAATACACAGATCAATACGGAGATGCTATTCCTTTGAAATATCATCCAATCATCAGAAGTGAAGAGGCATGTTATTTATCCTCTTCTAAAGCAATAGCGCTTGCAAAAAAAACAGGAGCTAGATTGCATGTTTTTCACCTATCTACCGCCAAAGAAACGGCTCTTTTTAGAAATGACATCCCTTTAGAAGAAAAACAAATCACTGCAGAAGTTTGCATACATCATTTATGGTTTAGTGATCAAGATTATCAAGAAAAGGGAACTCATATAAAATGGAACCCTGCCGTAAAAACAGCAAAAGATAGAGACGGTTTGTGGGAAGCTCTTCTAGATGACCGAATTGATGTTTTAGCAACAGACCATGCGCCTCATACCCTGGAAGAAAAAAACAATGTTTATACCAAAGCACCAAGTGGGGGGCCTCTTGTACAACATGCAGTAACCGCTATTTTAGAAAAAGTGAAAGAGGGGGTGATTTCTATAGAAAAAGCGGTTGAAAAGATGAGTCATAATCCTGCAAAATTATTTCAAATTGAAAAAAGGGGCTTTATCAAAGAAGGGTACTATGCTGATTTAGTTTTGATAGACACCAACAAGCCACAAACAGTTTCTAAAGAGAATCTTTTGTACAAATGTGGATGGTCTCCTTTTGAAGGGACTACGTTTTCATCTACAATAACGCATACTTTTGTAAACGGGGTCTTGATGTATAATCAAGGAGTATTCAATGAAAACACAAAAGGAAAAAGGATCACTTTTAATCGATAAAATGAAAAATACTCATTACATACTCGTTTTATTTCTAGTGTTTTCATGCACTAGTAATACCATTTTTGAGAAACCAAAAGACATCATCCCAAAAGACACCATGAGCCTTTTAATTGAAGATATGATGATTGCCTCTTCTGCCAGGTTGATCAAAAACAAAAACAAACAAACAAACATTAACTATATGCCGTTTGTTTATGAAATTTATAAAATTGACAGCACCCGTTTTCAGAATAGTAATTATTACTACATGACAAATATAGATGTGTACGAAGAAATATTTACCAATGCAAAAGCAGCTCTTGAAAAAAGAAAAAAAGAGCTTACGGAATTAAAGATCAAATTAGATTCCATTGAAAAAGATTCTTTGAATACATTAAAAGTTAAGAAAAAAGAGCGTTTTGTTGAAGAATCAACTTTTATTTTAGATACTCTTAAAAAAAAACAGCTAAAAAAAAGCCTGCTTTTTAAGAAAGAGTGGTAGGATAATTTTCTGAAACCTCTTTTACAACCGCTTCAATTGTTTGAAATTTGAAAGGAAGTATTTCTTGAACTTTTTTTGAAGTATACAAAGAAGTGCTATTCGCTGATTTCGCAGCATACTTACTAAGTAGAGGTTCCTTCCCAGTGATGATTGATAAGAAGCTAGAACCCCTCCACAAAAGTTCCATTTTCCATCGATGTATTCTTTTATAGGGACGCTTTTTTTTAAGTGCATCTGCAATTAAAAAGAACACTTCTTTGTATGATTTATTTTCAGAAACCAATATGAATCGTTCATTTTTAATTGTCGAATTTGTCAGAAAAACCATTGTTTTTACCACATCTTTAACCCCTACAAAACCTGTTTTCCCTTCTGTATAGAATTTTAATCCATGAAAAATTTTTGTAAACAATTGACCTGAACCAGCATTCCAAAAACCACCACCAAGAATAATTCCCGGATTTACAATAACGACATCGACTCCCTCTTGACTTGCTCTCCATACTTCCATTTCAGCGCCAAATTTAGTAATTGAATATCCGCTATTGTCAGCTTGTGGATTCCATTCATTTTCCTCTGTTGACGGCTCTCCATAAATAGAACTCCCAATAGACGCAATAGAGCTAACAAAACAGATTTTATTAACTTTTGCATCAATAGATAGATTTACAATGATTGCTGTCCCATGTATATTTACTTTTCGCATTTCTCTATAATCTTTGGGATTAAAAGAAATAAAGGCGGCACAATGATATACTTTTTTAACTCCATAAAAAGCAGGAATCATGGAGGGAACATCGGTAATATCTGCTTTAAACCATTCTATTTTAGAGATTAACGAAGCATTTGCGCCATATAAAGAAAAAACTTCTGTTACTTTTTCAATCGTTTTTTCTGAACGGTAAATTGCTCGCACATGCTCGTTCGTTTCTACTAATTGGTACAATAAATGAGCTCCAACAAATCCCGTAGCTCCAGTGACTAAAATCATACTACGAATTTAGTATATTTTCCTCGATAAACTTATATTTGTGGATTGATAAACTGAATACAATGAAGAATTTTATTGAAGAATTAACATGGAGAGGGATGTTGCATGATCACATGCCAACAACTGAAGAACACTTATTAGAAAAGATGCGTGGAGCCTACGTAGGTTTTGATCCTACTTCAGATTCTTTACATATCGGTAACTTAGTTCCCATCATGTTGTTAGCTCATTTTCAAAGATGTGGACACAAACCAATTGCTTTGGTTGGAGGTGCAACGGGTATGATTGGAGATCCTTCAGGAAAGTCTTCTGAACGTAACTTACTAGACGAAAAAACATTACGCCACAACCAGGAAGCTATTAAAGAGCAATTGAGTCACTTCCTAGATTTTACATCGAATACAGAAAATGCAGCAGTTCTAGTAAACAACTATGATTGGATGAAGAATTTTTCTTTCCTGGAATTTATCCGTGATGTGGGGAAACACATTACCGTAAATTATATGATGGCAAAAGATTCTGTTAAAAACAGAATTAGCTCTGAATCAAAAGACGGAATGTCATTTACAGAGTTTACCTATCAATTAGTTCAAGGATATGATTTCTTGCATTTGTATCAGAAAAACAATGTTTCTATACAAATGGGAGGTTCCGATCAATGGGGGAATATTACTACAGGAACAGAGCTAATTAGAAGAATTGGCGGTGGGAAAGGATACGCAATTACCTGTCCTTTGATCACAAAATCTGACGGCTCAAAATTTGGTAAATCAGAAGGTGGAAATGTTTGGTTAGATGCTAAGAGAACCTCTCCTTATAAGTTTTATCAGTATTGGTTAAATGCCTCTGATAAAGACGCCGAAAAATATATAAAAATCTTTACTTTTCTTGATAAAAAAGTGATAGATACTCTAATATCCGAGCATAACGAAGCTCCTCACATGCGATTATTGCAAAAGAAAATTGGAGAGGAAGTTACGTTATTGGTTCATGGAAAGGATGCCTATGAAAATGCCATAAAAGCATCTAATATATTGTTCGGAAAATCGATGGCTTCTGACTTAAAAGCGTTAGATGAGCAAACTTTCTTAGATGTTTTTGATGGGGTCCCTCAGGCCACAATTTCTATCAATGATATCGAAAATGGCATAGATATGATTGGTGCCTTAGCTTCAAAAACTAATTTTTTAAATTCTAATGGAGATGCTAGAAGAGCCTTGCAAGAAAATGCAATTTCTGTAAATAAAGAAAAAGTAGCAGCAGATTTTATCATTTCAAAAGCAGATTTAATTGCAAACAAGTATGTTTTGCTTCAACGAGGAAAAAAAACCTACTATTTATTAAATATTGAATAAGTTCATCAAAATAAAACCCCTTAAGTTGATCGTAAAGGGCAAGTTGTTCAGGATAAAAAAAATCAACAGTCTTTTATAAAATTTTTCAAAACAACAATCAACTTTGCGAAATTTTCTATGTGACTCATGTGTCCATCGGGAAAAATAATTAGTTTTGAATTTGTTTTTTCAGCTTCTTCTATCGATTTTTGAATCTCCAAAACAGGATCTTTTCTTCCAGTGATTATCATTTTTTTGAAATCATTTTTAGCCAAGACATGGTTTCTGTTTGGTCGTAATTTCATTCCTTCTTGTCCAGCAATATACCCTTGAATAGATGTCTTTAGCGCTTCATCTAGTCCGTTCTTTATTTCATCTGCATGATTTACCCTACTTACTTCACTAAATAAATTTGTAAAGGACATTCTTACCATAGTTGTGAAATTATTCTGAATCATCATATTGGCTCTTGTTCTCAATTGTTTGCGTTCCTGATCATCTTCATTAGAAGTAGCGTTTAACAAACACAACCCTTTTATTTTTTGTGGATTTCTCTCTGCAAATGCCAAAGCGACATAGCCCCCTAGAGAATGACCGATCACTATACATTTTCGAATTCTCAACTGTTTTAATACCGCTTCTACAGTTTCAGAAAACAACTCCATAGAATGAAGGTAACCAAGACAATCTGATCTTCCATGCCCCAACAAATCAATGGTAACGATCCTATTTCTTTTTGATAGTTCCGAGGAAATTTCATTCCACATAGAAGCATTTTCTAAAAAACCATGAAGCAAAACTATTGTTGTCCCATTACTTGTAGCTGTATCTGTATAAAAAACTGCTGCCTTCTTATAATTTAAAACCATAGAAACAAAGATACTATTTGATTCGTTTTTAATAATCTTATAAACCTAAAGTATTTACTCTATTTTTTAAAAAAAATGGAGTGAAAAAATTGCTTCTAAAGATGGATCCTAATTTTTTTTACGCCTATAAGAATTAAATAAGTTATTTTTGTTTCCAACTTTAAAAGCGTTTTTTTGTTAAACTATTATTTACATCAGCATACTTCCTCAGAAAACTGGGTAACCTTCGTTCATGGTGCAGGGGGAAGCAGTTCTATTTGGTACAAACAAATACGTGACTTCAAAAAACACTTTAATGTATTAATTCTTGATTTACGGGGCCATGGAGAGAGCAAGCCAACATTAAAAGATTCATTCAATCCAAAATACACTTTTGATTCTATAACCAATGATATTATTGAAGTAATCGATCATTTACGAATAGAAAAATCTCATTTTATAGGAATTTCTCTGGGAACAATTCTCATTCGAAATTTAGCAGAAAAAAAACCAGCATTAGTGCAAAGCATGATCATGGGGGGAGCTATTATTAAATTAAACTTCCGCTCGCAAATTTTAATGAAAGTTGGAAATGTATTCAAATCTATAGTGCCTTATATGATGCTTTATAAACTTTTTGCATTCATTATCATGCCTAAGAAGAATCATAAAAAATCGAGATTGCTATTTGTTAATGAAGCTAAAAAATTATACCAAAAAGAATTTATACGCTGGTTTAAATTAACGGCAGAAATAAATCCATTATTGCGTTTTTTTAGAGCAAAAGACATTAAAATTCCTACACTTTACTTAATGGGTGCAGAAGATCATTTATTTTTACCATCCATAAAAAACATCGTTGCGAAACACCTTACATCTTCTCTTTTTGTAGTTGATAATTGTGGTCATGTGGTCAATGTAGAACAGCCAGAAATATTTAACAATCAAACAATTAAATTCATCAACTCTCTGGCATAAAAAAAAGCGAATATGAAACTCGCTTTTAGATCATTGCAAAAGATTATCCTAACATAATTTCTTCAATTTCGTCGGCTTCAATAGGAATATTACCCATTAAATTAAAAGGAGATCCGCTTTTTTGTATCACTACATCGTCCTCTAAACGAATCCCAAAACCTTCTTTAGGAAGATAAATTCCAGGTTCTACCGTAAAGACATTATTTGCTTCCATTGGTTCATGCAATAGACCATAATCATGAGTATCTAGCCCAATATGATGAGAAGTTCCGTGCATAAAATATTTTTTATACGCAGGCCAATTTTTGTCTTCATTTTGAATATCGGCTTTATCCAACAACCCTAATTGAAGTAATTCTGAGGTCATTACCTTACCGACTTCTATATGGTATTCTTTCCATAAAGTGCCTGGAAGTAGCATTTTTGTGGCTTCCTTTTTTACTTGATTTACAGCATTGTAAACTGCTTTTTGTCTGTCTGAAAATTTACCAGAAACAGGAACTGTTCTCGTTAAATCACTCTTATAAGTCGCATATTCTGCGGCTACATCCAATAAGATTAAATCACCGGCTTTACATTGCTGATTATTCTCTATATAATGCAATACGTTCGCATTATTCCCTGAGGCAATAATTGGGGTATATGCAAATCCCTTCGAACGATTTCTAACAAATTCATGCAACAATTCTGCTTCAATTTCATATTCCCAAACAGCTGGTTTTATGAATTTTAAAATTCTACGAAACCCTTTTTCTGTAATATTACAAGCCTGTTGCATTAAATCCAATTCAATGGGGTCTTTTACAGCTCGTAAACGTTGCAAAATAGGGTTGCTTTTTGCGACAGCATGTGCAGGATATTTTGCTAATAACCATTTTGTAAAACGATCTTCGCGGGTTTCTGTTTCAACATTGGCCCTGTAGTGTTCATTTGTATTGATATAAAACGTATCGCAATAAGAAGTCATTTCAAACAAAATTTTTTCTAAATCTTGTAGCCAATAAACTGTTTTAATCCCAGAAGTTTCAAAAGCCGTTTCTTTTGTCAGTTTTTCACCTTCCCAAACAGCTATATGATCATTCGTTTCTCTCACAAACAAAACCTCTCGTAGGTTTTCATTGGGACAATCAGGAAATAATACCAGAACACTTTCTTCTTGATTTACTCCACTTAGATACAAGATATCTGTATGCTGTTCAAAAGGAAGGGTACTATCTGCACTTATTGGATAAATATCATTAGAATTAAAAACTGCTAAACTATTTTTCCTCATTGCTGAGGCAAAATTTTTACGATTTTTAATAAATAACTGTGCGTTTATTTTATCATATTTCATACAGGTGTAATTAAGTTGAAATACAAAGGTAGTAATATTTCTATTGCTATTAAATCATGAAATTACTTTCGATTAAGGTCTTTTCTTGACCTTTAAATTTACTAGTAACGCTTCTTTTTAGCTGCGCCAGTTCTTCCTCTCCCAGCAACGGCATTGGGTGATTTATTCTCTTTAAAATGACGTTTACTTTTTGGCTTGTTCCCTTTCGGTGAATTTGAATTTCTGGAATGGTTTTTCTTCCCAAAAGATCCTTTACTTTGAGAAGCTGCTCTTTTTGGAGGCGCTGTATCAGTTGGTTCAAACCCTGGTACAATCGTAGAGTTTAATTTTTCATTTAATAATTTTTCTATTTCACTTTGATATTCACTTTCTTCACTACACACGAGAGAGATTGCTTCACCAGCTGCTCCAGCTCTTCCTGTCCTACCAATTCTATGTACATAGTCTTCAGGTATGTTTGGTAATTCAAAGTTGATAACATGAGGCAATAAAGGAATGTCTAAACCACGGGCTGCAATGTCTGTCGCCACTAAAATTTTGATAGAATTGTCTTTAAAATTTTTGAGTGCCTTTGTTCTTGCTCCTTGACTTTTATTTCCATGAATGGCTGCTGCAGAAATACCGGCTTTTATAAGTTTTTCTGTCAGCTTATTAGCACCGTGCTTTGTTCTGGTAAAAATTAAAACTTGATTCCAATTATTGTCTTTTATCAACTTAATTGTAAACTCTGTTTTTTTCTTTTTATCAATCTTGTAAACCTTGTGAGTTACTTTTTTTGCAGTTGAATTTTGTGGTGCCGTTTCTACAGAAACTGGGTTTCTTAAAATCCCTGAGGCTAATTTTTTAATATCATTAGAAAAAGTAGCTGAAAACATCAGGTTTTGACGTTTTTGGGGCATAAAACTAATTATTTTGTTAATATCTCTAACAAAACCCATGTCTAACATTCTATCAGCTTCATCTAAAATTAAAACATCTATTCTTTTAAAAGATAATGCTTTTCGATCATGTAAATCTAACAATCTACCAGGAGTTGCTACTAGAATATCTACTCCATTTTTTAAGGTGGCAATTTGTGGTTTCGCATTTACTCCTCCAAAAATAACGGCAGACTTTATATTTACATATTTGCTGTATTCTCTAATATTATCATGAACCTGGGCAGCTAACTCTCTGGTAGGAGTTAAAACTAGTGCGCGTAAAGGCCTGTATTTTATATGTTTGGTTTCCGATAAATAGTGAAGAACAGGCAATGTGAAACCTGCTGTTTTTCCTGTCCCTGTTTGAGCAGAAGCTAAAATATCTTTGCCGTCTAGTATGTGAGGAATTGCTTTTTCTTGGATGGGTGATGGTTTGGTATATCCTTTTTCTTCTACAGCTTTTACTAAAGCATTGGATAAACCTAGGTCTGAAAATGTCATAAAAATCATTTAAGAAACTTGCTTTATGTAGCGGTTTCTGGCTACAAATATACACTCTTTTAAGTTGAGTCTTTACAAAGTTTTAAAGTCCTTTTTAGGATAAAATTTTTTTTTTGACGATACAATTGGTAATTTCATCTCTTAGAACCAATCAAAATCTCATATGAAATTTGCTTTCACTTTTTTGTTTACCTGTTTTTCAACAATTTTAATTGCACAAACCACAACAAATTCTGCTACAATTAAAAAATCTTTGGAGAAGAAATCTCAAATGATACAGACTTCTCTAGTTAAAAATATAGCGTTTACAAATATCGGCCCAACGGTGATGAGTGGACGAGTCGCAGACATTGCTGTTAACCCAGAGAATCCGACAGAGTTTTATGTTGGTTATGCATCTGGAGGCTTGTGGTACACGAATAATAACGGAACTACTTTTAGGCCCGTTTTAGACAACAGCCCCACACAAAATATTGGAGATATCGCTGTAGATTGGAATACCGGAGCAATATGGGTTGGTACAGGAGAAAAAAACTCGTCGCGCTCTTCCTATGCCGGAATTGGAGTGTTAAAATCTTTGGATAAAGGGGAGACCTGGAACAATGTTGGTTTAAGAGACTCTCATCACATTAGCAGAATTCTAATCAATCCAAACAACCCCAATGAAGTTGTTGTGGGTGTGATTGGTCATTTGTATTCATCAAACAATCAAAGAGGTGTCTTTAAAACAATGGATGGTGGTAAAACGTGGTCAAAAAAATTATTTATAAATGAAAATACAGGAATTATTGATGTTGCGTTTGCCCCAGGAAATTTTAAAGTGATGTATGCCTCTTCTTGGGAAAGAGAACGTAAAGCATGGAATTTCGACGGTGATGGAAAAAATTCTGGCATTTATAAAAGCATCAATGGAGGAGATTCTTGGATAAAAATTTCAGACAATAGTGGACTCCCAGTGGGAAATGGAGTGGGAAGAATTGGACTGGCTGTTTTTAATGAAAACACAGTATATGCTCTTCATGACAACCAATTTAGGAGAAAAAATGAGAAGAAAAAAAGAGCTTCAAATATATTGACAAAAGAAGATTTTAAAAAAATGTCAAAAATGCGTTTTTTGAATCTGAGTGATAAGAAATTAAACACCTATCTAAAAACGAATGGATTCCAAGAAAAATATCGTGCTGAAAACATCAAACAAATGATTCGATCCGGTGCTATAAACCCATTAGATTTGGCAAAATATTTAGAGGATGCAAACTCGTCATTATTTGAAACTCCTGTTATTGGTGCAGAAGTTTTTAAAACATCGGATGGGGGTCTTTCTTGGAAAAAAACACATCAAGAGTACTTAGATGATTTGTATTATTCTTACGGGTATTATTTTGGTGAAATAAGAGTAGATTTAAAAAATGAAAACGCGATTTATGTTTTGGGAGTCCCTATTTTAAAATCTAATGATGGGGGTATAAATTTCACTTCCATCAGTAAAGAAAATGTACATTCAGATCATCAAACATTGTGGGTAAACCCAAATAAAAAGGGTCATTTGATTGACGGAAATGACGGTGGGATAAACATCTCTTATGATGATGGAAAAAACTGGATGAAGCTAAATCAACCTGCTGTTGGACAGTTTTATTCAGTATACGCAGACAATCAAAAAAACTATCATGTATATGGAGGCCTCCAAGACAATGGTGTTTGGGTTGCTCCCAACAATGCTAAAATTGATAAGTCTTGGCAGCAATCAGGTAAAAACCCTTACGAATCAATCATGGGCGGAGACGGAATGCACGTTCAAGTTGATGAAAGAAACCCTCATATTGTCTATACAGGATACCAATTTGGAAATTATTATAGACTGGACAGAGAAAAAGGAAAAAAAACATACATTCAACCAAAACATCCTTTGGGAGAAAATCCCTACCGATTTAACTGGCAAACCCCTATTCATTTATCGAAACACAACCAAGATATTTTATATCTAGGCGGAAATAAACTACACAGGTCTTTAAATAAAGGAGATGATTGGGAAGTAATTTCAGAAGATTTAACCAATGGTGAAAAAAAAGGGAACGTTGCTTATGGAACAATCACTTCAATCTCTGAAAGCCCTCTTCAATTTGGGTTAATATATGTTGGGTCTGATGATGGTTTGATAAACATTACCAAAAATGGAGGAGGAAGTTGGAAGCAAATTTCGGATAACTTACCACAGAATTTATGGGTTTCTAGAATCATTGCCTCTAAATTTAAAAAAGAACGCGTCTATGCAACACTAAACGGCTATAGATTTGATGACTTCACCCCTTATGTGTATGTCTCTGACGATTTTGGAAGCAATTGGAAAAAAATTGCTAGTACGCTTCCAACCTCATCGGTAAACGTAATAAAAGAAGATTCTGAAAACGAAAACATCCTGTATCTAGGAACAGATAATGGACTATATGTTTCTTTCAATAGAGGAAAATCGTGGGAGGCGTTTAGTAAAAATTTACCAAATGTTGCAGTTCATGATTTGGTCATACAACCGACGGCAAAAGAATTGATCATTGGCACACATGGGAGAAGTTTATACAAAGCAACTATAGGTCCGTTACAATTATTTACAGATACATTGGCAAAAAAAGCCACGCATCTTTTTAAAATAAAATCTGTAAAAAAAAGCTCCTCCTGGGGGAACTCTTGGAGCAAATGGCTTGACGTAAACACTCCAGAATTAAAAATACCTTTGTATGCAAATTCATCGAAAAAAATAACGATTGAGATCTTTTATAAAGAGGTGAGAGTTAACGCCATTTCTGTAAATGTAGAAAAAGGTTTTAATGATGTCGTTTACGATCTTTCTTTTTCTAAAAAGGGTAGAAAAGCTTTTCAAAAAGAAAATAAAGACGTTCCTCTTAAAAAATCTAAAAATAACATCTATTATTTACCTAGAGGGAAATATGTGGTAAAAGCTGAAAACACAGAGACCTTTTTGGAAGTTAACTAAAATTAAGAATCTTTCGATATTTTTAAATGAATTTTAGTCCTTGTTTTAAGTTCTTTAAAATGATTAACAAACACTTTTTGATCGTTAAACATTGCTTCAATTAACCAATAAGATCCTTTAAAATAAGATTTCAAGACAGTCGCCATCATCGCTGATTGATCCGTAATTTTTAATTGATCAGGATATAATAAAATGGATTCATTATTAAGAGTCAGTTCATTTACATCGTCAAACAACGCGGCGATATATTTTTCTTTGGGGTTTTTATAAATAGCTCTTGGAGAATCATTTGCTACCATCTTATTGTTCTTTATGATTATAAGTTTATCGGCAAAAGAAAGTGCGTCATTTTTATCATGAGTGGCTATAATACAAGAAATATTTTTTTCTTTTAAATACCCAAATAAATTTCTTCTTAGAGTGTTTTTTTTAAAGTTGTCTATTTGTCCAAAAGGTTCATCCAACAGTAATAATTCAGGTTCTTTCGCCAAAGCTCTTGCAATGGCAACTCGTTGCTTTTGACCGCCACTTAAGTTTTTAACTTTGGTCTTTGCAAAAGCCGTCATTTCGATAACTTCCAACAATTCTTCCGTACGTTTTTTACTTTCTTCAGGATAAAAACGGGATAAAAATTTTTGAATATTTTCTGAGACAGAAATAAATGGCATTAAATCAAAATCTTGAGCTACATATTTGAATTTTTCAAAACCAGGAACTAAATGGTGTTTTGGTCCAAGAATTTGTTCTTCTTTCCAAAATATTTTTCCATCATTCAGGTCTAATAATCCATAAATAGCTTTTAATAATGTAGATTTCCCGCAACCACTTTCACCCATTATACAAAGGTGTTCGCCTTGTGGTAAAAAAAAATTAAACCCCTCTAAAACAGGCTTTTTTTGATGGTATTTAAAAGAAATAGAAGTAACTTTTAGCATAGTACAAAAATAGAATTTCTATTTGATTTTAGAGGTAAAAAAACGAAGTGAGTCCTTAAAACTGAATGTGCTACTATAGCATTGGACTTTGTAGTAATTAAGATTGATCCAATCTATATCATTGTTTCGTTTGTTTACTCCATTCTTATTGTGTTCACTAGAGGGTGTTTTTAACTTTTTATTTTTGTTTTTGGAGGATTGGGCAATTGATCAAATCCCATATTAAAGAGTGTAAATCCAAAAATATCTGAATATTGCTCAATGGTTTTTGCAACTGGAGTTCCTGCACCGTGCCCCGCATTTGTTTCTATCCGTATTAACGTTGGAGCAACTCCTGTCTGTTTTTCTTGTAATTCTGCCGCAAATTTAAAACTGTGTGCAGGCACAACTCGATCGTCATGATCTCCGGTTGTTATGAGTGTTGCAGGATATTTAACTCCTTTTTTTACATTGTGTACAGGAGAGTATTTTTTTAAATATTCTAACATCTCTTTACTGTCATTTGCTGTTCCGTAATCGTAGGCCCAACCGGCTCCTGCAGTAAAAGTATGATAGCGCAACATGTCTAAAACACCAACAGCAGGCAAAGCAACCCTCATTAATTCAGGTCTTTGCGTCATGGTTGCACCAACCAATAAACCTCCGTTAGATCCTCCTCTAATAGCAAGATAAGCTGAGGAAGTATATTTTTCTGTAATTAAATATTCAGCAGCAGCAATAAAGTCATCAAACACATTTTGTTTTTTCATTTGCGTTCCTGCATCGTGCCATTTTTTACCATACTCTCCTCCTCCCCGTAGATTGGGAACTGCATAGATTCCTCCTTGCTCCATCCAGACAGCATTTGCAATACTAAAAGAAGGTGTTAAGCTAATATTAAACCCTCCATACCCGTAGAGTATTGTTGGATTGTTTCCGTCCAATACGATTCCTTTTTTATGGGTTATAATCATCGGAACTTTGGTCCCGTCTTTTGAACTATAAAAGACTTGTTTGCTTGTGTATGCATCAGAATTAAAATCGATTGAAGGTTTCCAAAATACTTCATAAGCTCCATTCTCTGGATTGAATTTATACAGCGAACTCGGAGTATTATAATTTGTAAAAGAAAAATAGAGTTCTTTTGCCTCCTTTTTCCCTCCAAAACCTGCAGAAGAACCTACGCCAGGCAATTGAACTTCTCTTATTAAATTTCCATTAAAATCGTACTGAAGTACTTTCGAAATAGCATCAACCATATATTCTGCAAAGAAATATCCTGCTCCAGAATTTAGGTTTAACACATGTTCCGTCTCAGGAATAAGATCTTTCCAATGCTCTTGTGAAGGGTCATTGGCATCAACAGTCACAAGTTTTTTATTCGGGGCATTAAAATTAGTAACCAAATATAATTTATGTTGGCTGTTCTTTACCACATAGGTATCGCTATCAAAATGATCTACAATCGTTTTTAATTTTTCACTATCATTGGTCAAGTCTTTTATAAACAGTTTATTACCAGAAGTTGAAGTGGATGCAGAAATAACTAAATATCGATCATCCTCCGTTAAATAACCACGAACATATCTATGTTTTTCAGCTGTTTTTTGGCCAAAAATAACAGGATCATTTTTTTGTAAAGTTCCTAGTTTGTGATAGTATAATTTGTGTTGATCTGTTTTGGCAGACAACTCGCTTCCTTGGGGTTTGTCATAACTAGAATAATAAAATCCTTCATTTTTATACCAAGAAATTCCAGAGAATTTAACATCAACCAGTGTGTCTTCTTTAATGGTTCTGGAGTCAGTATCCATGACGATGATTTTACGCCAATCTGATCCTCCTTCAGAAATTGCATACGCAGCTGTTTTACCATCTTTAGAAAAACTTAAAGCTCCTAAAGAGGTGGTAGCGTCTTCAGAAAAGGTATTGGGGTCTAAAAAAACTTCTGCCGCTGAGTTTCCTTTTTTACGATACACAACATATTGATTTTGTAAACCCTCATTTTTATAAAAATAAGTATAGTCTCCCTCTATGAAAGGTGCTCCTACTTTTTCGTAATTCCATAATTTGGATAACCGTGCTTTTAACTGATCTCGATAAGGGATCTTATTCAAATACTTAAAAGTAACTTCATTTTCAGCGTTTACCCAAGCTTCTGTTTCTTTGCTTCGATCATCTTCTAACCATCTGTAATTGTCAACAATAGCTGTATGAAATAGGGTGTCTATAACTGGAAACTTCTTCGTTTTCGGATACTTCAAGTCTGTAGGTTTTTGATTATTTTTTTCGTAACACGAAACAAAAATTACACTTGCAAATGAGATCAAAATGATGAATTTGTTTTTCATAAGTTCTAAAATTTGTCATTGTTTCAAAATTAGAATTTATTTATGAGATTTTCGGTTGTTGTACTATCTTTTAACATTTCAGGAATCGGCGTATTTTTACCGTGTGTAATGAAAAGCATAAAACCATTACTTTTGCAAACAGATAATACATAACAATGACAGAAAATTTAACAAAAGAAACTTTTTTAAAAAAAGTCTTTAATTTTGAAGTAAACAAAACCTGGAAATTTGAAGGGAACAAACCTGTTTTAATTGATTTCTATGCCGATTGGTGTGGTCCTTGTAAAATGTTAGCGCCAATTTTAGAAACCCTTTCAGAGGAATATAAAGGGGCCATTGATATTTATAAAATAGATACCGAAGCAGAGCAAGAGTTAGCGGCAGCATTCGGTATTAGAAGTATTCCGTCAATGTTATTTTGTCCGATGGAAGGACAACCAGAAATGGCAAACGGCGCATTACCAAAAGCAGAATTAGAGCGAATTATTGCAGATGTTTTGAAGGTAGAAAAGCCTGTTTAATATTGATAATTGAAATCATAACGTCTCTAAGATCCTGAAAAAGTTAATTTTCAGGATTTTTTTGTGCAAAAAAATGTACCTACATTTTATACCTAAGTAATTTAGGTATATCTTTGTCTTATGAGTAACCAAAAACTATATAAAGGCTCTTTGCAAACCATTATTTTAAAATTATTGGCAACCCATCATAAAATGTATGGGTATGAGATTACTCAAAAAGTAAAAGAACTTACCAAAGGAGAATTACAAATTACAGAAGGTGCATTGTACCCAGCTTTACACAAATTGGAAGCAGATGGTTTGTTAGATATTGAAGTGGTAAAAGTAGAAAACCGATTGCGTAAATATTATAAATTAACTGAAATTGGTACGAAGGAAACCACAGACAAATTGGAAGAAATGCAACAATTTTTAAGAACAATGCAACACTTGGTGAACCCTAAGTTTAGTTTGGAGTAATATTTTATAAGCGATGAAATTAACTAAAAATCAAATTAATGAACTCTACAAATTTACACGTAAACACTACGTGTATCACTATGATGTGCAATCTGAATTGGTAGATCATTTGGCCAATGATATTGAAAAAATATGGGAACAAACACCAAATTTATCCTTTGAAGATGCAAAAAACAACTCATTTAAAAAATTTGGAATTTTTGGTTTTATGGATGTAATAGAGGCCAAACAAAAACAAATGAATAAACGGTATAAACATATCATGTGGCGTTTTTTTAAAGAGTGGTTTACATTGCCGAAAGTGACGACTACAATCGTTCTCTTTTTATCTATTTTCTTCTTTTTAAAAATTCAATTTTCAGAATACATTTTATTAGGAACGCTTTTTATTTTCTTAATTTTTGATTTAATCAATCAATTTAAAAACAGAAAAAATCAAAAAGAAAAGAAAGGAAAAACAGAAAAAATATTTTTATTGGAAGCAATGATTGGCAATACAAAAGGAGGTTTTACAGGAATAACAGCGCTCAATTTTTTTAATTTCATCAATTTGTCTCACATAAACTTCAGCGCTTTAGAGATTCATTGGTCAATTATTGTTTCATTAACAGCAACTTTATTGTGTATTTTGTTTTATGTGATTCATTATATCATCCCTCAAAAAGCAGAAGAATTGCTGGTAGAGACCTACCCAGAATATAAACTTGTAAACAATTTGTAACAAAACCACTCTAAAATTGTCTAATATATAAATTAACTGACTATGATTTCACACTTTTTAAAACTAGAATGGAAGCAATTTATTCGTTCTGCTTCCTTCGGAAAAAGCCTTGGCCTAAAGATCCTCATGGGTTTTTTTGCACTCTACTTTATCCTTTCTTTTTTAACAATTGGAATTGGTGGTTATTTTATTTTAAAGAAAATATTTCCAGAGTCAGATCCATTACAAATAGTCAACTCTTATCTACTTTTTGCAATTCTTGGAGATTTAATTTTTAGGTACTTCATGCAAAAATTACCCATAATGAATATAAAACCAATGCTTACTTTACAGATTAAGAAAAGCACCTTGGTTCATTATGTTTTAGGAAAATCATCATTCTCGTTTTTTAATATTTTAGGCTTATTTTTTTATATTCCGTTTGCACTCGTTTTAATAAAAGAAGGGTATAATGTTGCGGGAGTTTTAGGTTGGTTATTGACAATGATATTGATCATTCAGTCTGCAAATTTTCTAAACTTTATCATCAATAAAAATAACATTGCGTTCGCTATTCTTTCACTAATTTTAATTAGTCTAATCGGTTTACAAAAATTCGATATTGTTGATGTTGTTGGTTTTGGGGGGCCTATTTTTGATGCTATTTATGCAAATCCTATATACTCACTTTTCGGAGTAGTTGTCTTAATATCACTATATCAATTAAATTACAAACAGCTAAACAGTCAAGTATACCTAGATGCTGCAGTTTCTGTGAAAGTAGAAGAAGCGAACACATCAGATCTGACTTGGGCAAATAAATTAGGGGATGTTGCTCCATTTATAAAAAATGACATCCGTTTAATCTGGAGAAATAAAAGGACAAAAACAGTATTCCTAATGTCTTTCTTGTTTCTTTTTTACGGGTTATTTTTCTTTACTCAAGAGACGTATCGAGAAATGCCTGCAATGTTGATGTTTGCTGCATTATTTGTTACTGGGGGTTTTACTCTAAATTATGGACAATTTATTCCAGCTTGGGACAGTGCGCATTATAAAATGTTAATGAGTCAGAGTTTTAAATATCGAAAATTTTTAGAATCTAAGTGGGTTTTAATGGTGTCAATGACAACCATTTTATACTTTTTGAGCTTCCCTTATTTGTATTTTGGTACCGATATTTTTTTAATGATTACCGCAGGTGCTGTCTTTAATATCGGCTTTAATTCACTCTTTTTATTATACTCTGGTTCGTTTAACAGAAAAAAAATAGACTTAACAAAAAGTGGTTTTGGAAATACACAAGGCACAAGTGCAACACAGTTTTTAATTATTGTCCCTTTAATGCTTTTACCAATGCTCTTATTTTGGGTTTTCAATAAATTTGTAGGTCATAACACTGGTTTTATAGTAGTTGCAACTATAGGGATCATTAGTTTATTACTAAAAAATTATGCCCTGAATTTTATCGAAAAAAAATACATAAAAGACAAATACGCTATGATCAACGCTTTTGGAAAAGAAGCATAATCCAACCTTTAAAAAAACACCATGATTACAATAGATACCATTTCAAAAAAATACGGACAAGCAGAAGTTTTAAACGTAAAGTCAATAGACATCCCAACAGGACAAAGTTTTGGTCTAGTTGGTAATAATGGCGCAGGAAAAACCACCTTATTTAATATTTTGTTAGATTTAATAAAACCCTCAACAGGTTCAGTTACGAGTCACAACATTGAAGTAAGCCAACATGAAGATTGGAAAAAATTTACAGGTTCTTTTATTGACGAATCTTTTTTGATTGGTTATTTAACTCCGGAAGAATATTTTGAGTTTATTGGAGACTTAAGAGGTATGAATAAAGCTGATATTGCGAGTTTTTTAAATCAATTTGATGAATTTTTTAACGGCGAAATTATTGGTAAGAAAAAATATTTGAGAGATTTAAGTAAAGGAAATCAAAAAAAAGCAGGAATTATCGCAGCTATGATGGGGAACCCAAAAGTGATCATTTTAGACGAACCTTTTGCCAATTTAGACCCTACCACTCAAATAAGATTAAAAACGATTATCAAAAAGTTAACCGAAAACAAAGAAATTACTGTGTTAATTTCCAGTCATGATTTAACACATATAACTGAAGTTTGTGAAAGAATTGTCGTTCTAGACAAAGGAGTTTTAGTCAAAGATCTTAAAACATCTACAGCAACTTTGAAAGAATTAGAAAGCTATTTTTCAGTGTAAGCCTTGTATTCTTAATTTATTACTATTTTTACACGCTGATGTATACTATTTTCTCTGATTTTCAGTTTTTAATGAAGAGCTTTTAGTTATTAAAAATTAATCTAGATTTACCTGTGTGAAAAAAATTCAAAAAATAATAGCCTTTATTTTTCTTTTTCTAACCGTCACTGCTTGTAGCACAAAAAAGAATACTATTGTTAGCAGAAGTTGGCAGTCTTTAAATACAAAATACAACGTTTTATTTAATGGTAAAGAATCTTTTGCCAAAGGAATTGAAGAGATTCACAAGAAATATAAAGATGATTGGTTTAACCAATTACCTATAGAGCCTATTAAATTTGAAGAAGATAAAATAAGTGTTCGTCAATTAAACTCGAGATTAGGCTCAGGATTTGGTGCTTCTAAAAATAATGAACAAAAATCCTCTACTCCCTTCGAAATTACAGAAGCAAAAGCCGTAAAAGCGATTCAAAAACACGGAATGAACTTTGATGGAGAGGAACGCAATAGCCAAATTGATGACGCGTACCTTCTTTTGGGAAAAGCACGTTATTATGACCAACGATTTATTCCTTCCATCGAAGCTTTTAATTATATTATTTCCAGTTATCCATTTGCTAGTTTAATTAACGAAACTAAAATTTGGAGAGCAAAAGCGAATATCAGAATCGATAACGAAGAATTTGCGATCGAATCAATGGAGCTACTTCTTCAAGTAAAAAACTCTAAAGAAGTAGATTTACCCCCAAAGATTAAAGAACAAGGCTATACTACTTTAGCAATGGCTTATGTTAAATCGGATAGTCTTCAAAAGGCAAAAAAATACCTGATGAAAGCTACTGAGACGATGAGTAATAGGGCTCAAGGAACAAGAAATTTATTTGTTTTAGGTCAAATCTACGGTTCTGAAAATAAAAAAGATTCAGCCTCATTCTTTTTTAATAAGATTATCAACTTTGACAAAGCACCCTACAAATACAAAATACACGCACATATTGAATTATCGAAAAACGCTGTCGACGATTCTACAGCAACTGTTCGTGTCGAAAAAATGCTAGAATTAATTAAAGACCGTGAAAATAGACCTTATCTAGCGGAGCTCTATTACCATGTTGGTTTTTTAAGTGAACAAAAAGGACAAGTCAATCTAGCAACCGACTATTATCAGAAATCTCTAAGGGTTAAGTCTGGTAGCATTAAACAAAAAACTTTTTCCTATGAGAGGTTGGCAGACATTAACTTTAAAAACTCCCAATATAAAATAGCAAATTCTTATTATGATACTATTCTAAAAATTTCGACAGATACTTTAAATTTAAGATTTAGACGCATCAAAAGAAAACATAAAAACTTTGCTTCTTTGATCGGTTTCGAAAATATTGTAACAAAAAACGATAGTATTATTAAAATGGCATCTCTCTCTAAAGAAGCTCAAGAGGCCTATTTTCAAAAATACATTGACAATCTTAAAGAGAACGATGAAAAAGCCGCTCAATTAAAATTAAATCAACAGGCTTTTGGCGCCTCTTTTGGGCAAAGCTCACTTCAATCTAATTCTAAAGGAAAATGGTACTTCTATAATTCTCAATCTTTAAGTTTTGGAAAAAGTGAATTTGAAAAAAACTGGGGGAAAAGAAAATTAGGAGATAATTGGAGATGGTCTTCTCAAATCGAATTAACTTCTAAAAAGAAAAATGCGGTCTCAGCAAACCAAAAAAATAAGCGGTACGATTTGGCAAGTTATCTTAAAAAAATTCCCTCTGACCCAAAAGTAATTAATGCTCTTAAAATGAATAGAAATGAAGCTTTATATGAATTGGGTTTAATTTATAAAGAACAATTTAAAGACACAAAGCTTGCAATCGAACGATTAGAAAGGGTGGATAGTCTCGCTCCTGCCGAAGAATTAATCTTGCCTATTAATTGGCATTTATACAAAATATACGCGCTCTTAGGTCAGGAATTAAAAACAACAAAACACAAGAATATTATTCTTGAAAAATACCCAGACACCAAGTTTGCACAAGTTATAAGAAATCCAGAAAAACCATTACTGGAAATAACTCCGACTAGCGAAATTGAAGAACTTTACAAAGAAATTTACCATCTTTACAAAGACGATAATTTTGAGGAAACCGTTTCGAAAATAAATGAACTCATCCCGACTCTTCAAAATTCAAAATTAATTCCTAAATTTGAACTCCTAAAAGCATATGCCACAGGTAAATACAAAAACAAAGAAGCGTTTAAGATTGCCTTAGATTTTGTAGTCGTAAGCCACGGAGGTACTGAAGAAGGAAAAAGAGCAAAAGAAATCTTAAAGCAATTAGATAAATAACATGTTTAATACAAATAAAACACCTCAAAAAACGAAAGTCATGGAAAGAAATGTGATCGCTAAAAACACAACAATTGTTGGAGATATAAAATCGGATGGAGATTTTAGGATTGATGGTGCCTTAAATGGAACATTAACAACCAATGGAAGAGTTATTATTGGCGCTGAGGGCTCTATCAAAGGAAAGGTTGAAGCAACGAATGCAGATATTGAAGGGACGTTCACAGGAAACCTTTTAGTATCAAACACCCTTACCATAAAGGCAACAGCAAACATTTCGGGAGAAGTGATCATTGGAAAGCTTTCTGTAGAACCAGGAGCATCGTTTAACGCTACTTGCGCAATGAAAGGAGCCATAAAAGAATTGAATTTGAATAATGACGAAAAAATCCGCTCAGAAAAAACCGCTTCATAAAGCACTTCAACTTTCAGGTGCAGGCTTACAAATGGGATTGACTATTTATCTGGGGTTCTTACTTGGAAAATGGTTGGAATTAAAATTTGAAGCTTCTTTTTTAACAGAAATATCAACTTTAGTTGCCATTTTTTTATCGATGTATTCATTAATCAAACAAGCCAACAAAATTAATGATTAGAAGTGCCCTTCTTTTTTCTGCTGTCTTCTTTATCGTTTTTATAATTGGCTTTTTTATTCATGATTTTTTCATACAAAAACAACAAATAATCCTCCCTTTTTCACTAAAAAAAGTCTACCTCTTTCATCTATTTTTTTCATTAATAATTTGTATTAATTTTTTAATTTTTTCAAATTTTAATAAATTTTTTGAGCAGTTAGGCTTTATTTATCTGGGAACAATTTTATTAAAATTAACCCTTTTTTGTTTCCTCTTTTATCCGTCGATCTTTACAGAAGAAGAACTCGCTCTTTCTTCTAGGATGTCATTATTCATTCCTGTCATTTTATTTTTAATCACTGAAGCAACTATTGTTGCTAAAATTTTGAAGAAAAAATAAAAAAATTAGCTTTAAAAAAGGTTTGTAATTTTGAATTATTCCATATCTTTGCGCCGAATTTAGAAAGCGTATTTTTACAATGAAGGTTGCACAAAACACAATCAAATTTCTTTTAATCGTCTCAATAGCCTTGTTTTCAATAGCGAGTTTTGCCTCAGATTCTGAGACAAAACATGACAAACAAAATGATGGTGGGCGTATAAATACTAAAGAAGAAGTAGAGGCTTATATTCTTCATCACATTAAAGATTCTCACGACTTTTCCTTATTTTCATACACCTCAGATGATGGAGAAAGAAAACATGTTGGCTTCCCGCTACCTGTTATTCTTTGGTCTAGTGAAGGGCTGGTTTCTTTTATGTCTTCAGAATTTCACCACAATGACGATGGGCACGTACTTGTAGAAAAAAACGGATTAAAATTTGCTAAGATTCACTCCAAAATATATGAGCTAGACAAAGGAGCTTCAACCCTTTCTTTTGATGAGACTCACCATGCTACAAATGCACATAAAGTGTTGGACTTTTCTATCACAAAAAGTGTTGTAGGAATTCTTTTAATAGGTTTCTTATTATTGTTTTGGTTTTCAAGTTTAGCAAAACAATACAAAACAAAAAAAATCCCAACTGGTTTTGCCAGAGTTTTAGAACCTTTAGTTTTATATGTTCGTGACGAAATAGCAAGACCAAATATTGGTGAAAAACACTACAGAAGATTTACAGGATATTTATTAACGGTGTTTTTCTTTATTTGGGTTTTAAATCTAGCAGGTTTAACTCCCTTAGGGTTTAATGTTACAGGTCAGTTAGCAGTAACTGGGTGCTTGGCAATTTTTACCCTAGTAATTTATACTGTTAGTGGAAACAAAGAGTATTGGATGCACATGATTTGGATGCCAGGAGTACCTGTTTTAATACGTCCAGTATTGGCGATTATAGAATTAGCCGGTGCTTTAGTTATCAAACCATTTTCACTATTAGTTCGTTTGTTCGCAAACATTTCAGCAGGTCATATTGTGGTAATGAGCTTAATTGCAATTATGTTTACTCTTAAAGAATCTCTAGGGGTTGTTGGAGCAACAGGGTTGTCATTGGTATTATCATTTTTTATAACATTAATTGAAGTTTTAGTTGCTTTTTTACAGGCATATATCTTTACAATGCTATCTGCGTTGTTTATTGGTATGGCAGTAGCAGAGCCTGAGCATCATTAATACAAGTTTGTTTAATTTAATATAAATACAGTTATTATGTACAATTTAATTGGAGCAGGATTAATCGTAATCGGAGCAGGAATTGGTTTAGGTCAAATTGGTGGAAAAGCAATGGAAGGTATTGCTCGTCAACCTGAAGCGACTGGAAAAATCCAAACAGCAATGATTATTATCGCTGCATTATTAGAAGGTTTAGCATTTGGTGCATTGTTCTTAGGAAAATAATCCAAACAAAAACAAAAAACAGTGTTCTGTAACGGTTGGTTACAGAGCCTGTTTTTATGATTAAACAAAAAAACAACTTAATTAGTTTATAGAATGGAAACTTTATTAAACGATTTTTCACCAGGATTATTTACCGTTTCGTTAATTTTATTATTAGCATTGATTGCTTTGATGGTAAAATTTGCTTGGAAACCAATTTTGAATTCTTTGGAAGAAAGAGAATCTGGAATTGAAAATGCTTTGGCTGCAGCAGAAAATGCACGAAAAGAAATGCAAAATTTACAAGCAGACAATGCAAATTTAGTAAAAGAAGCAAGAGCGGAAAGAGAAGCAATGATGAAAGAGGCGAGAGATATTTCAGACAAGATCATTGCAGATGCAAAAGAAGATGCAAAAGAAGTAACAACTAAATTGATTGAAAACGCTCAAGCCGCAATTGCTCAAGAGAAGCAAGCTGCGTTAGCAGAAATCAAAAAGAATGTTGCAGAATTGTCTATCGGCATTGCAGAATCTGTTATCAAAAAAGAGTTATCAAATAAGAAAGATCAACTAGAATTAGTTGAAGGAATTTTAAAAGATGTTACTTTAAATTAAGTAAAAGATGAAAAACGCAAGAGCAGCAATACGGTATGCAAAAGCACTTTTAAATCTTGCTAAAGATTCTAAAGAAGAAACTTCGGTACACAACGACATGCAATTTATTGCTACCACAATTTCTGAAAATGAGGAATTTGAAGTAATGTTAAACAGTCCTATCGTTAAGTCTTCTGATAAAATAAACGTTTTAAACGCTTTATTTAAAGAAAAAGTAACTACAATTACCTTAGGGTTATTTCATTTGCTACAAGACAATAAAAGAATTGCAATGCTAGCATCTATTGCGAAACAATATGCAATTATTTATGATTTTGAAAAACATTTACAAGTTGCAAAAGTAACAACAGCTGTTCCTTTAACAGCAGAAATAGAAGCTGAAATTTTAGCAAAAATTGTAGCCTTAACAGGAGACAAAGCGAATTTAGAAAACGAAGTAAATCCAGCTATTTTAGGAGGATTTATATTACGTGTAGGAGATGTGCAATATGATGCAAGTATCTCTAATTATTTAAATGAATTGAAAAAGGAATTTGACAATAGTCATTATATTCCTAAAATTTAATAATACATCAAATTATAAAAGATGGCAAGTATTAAACCAGCTGAAGTATCAGCAATTTTAAAACAACAGTTAACAAATTTTGAAGCAAAGGCTACGTTAAACGAAGTTGGAACTGTTTTACAAGTAGGAGATGGAATTGCTCGTGTTTACGGTCTTTCTAATGTTCAATATGGTGAATTGGTAGAATTCGAAAACGGATTAGAAGGGATTGTCTTAAATTTAGAAGAAGACAATGCTGGAGTCGTGTTGTTAGGAGCTTCTACGTCTATTAAAGAAGGTTCTACCGTGAAACGTACCGAACGTATTGCTTCTTTAAAAGCAGGAGAAGGAGTTGTTGGTAGAGTTCTAGATACTTTGGGAAACCCAATTGATGGTAAAGGACCAATCTCTGGAAAAACATATGAAATGCCCCTAGAGCGAAGAGCTCCAGGAGTTATCTATAGAGAACCAGTAACAGAACCACTTCAAACTGGAATTAAATCTATTGATGCAATGATTCCTGTTGGTAGAGGTCAAAGGGAGTTAATCATTGGAGATCGCCAGACTGGTAAATCTACAGTAGCTATTGACACCATTTTAAATCAAAAAGAATTTTACGATGCTGGAGAACCAGTATATTGTATCTATGTTGCTATTGGTCAAAAAGCATCTACAGTTGCAGCAATTGCAAACATGTTAGAAGAAAAAGGCGCTTTAGCATATACAACAATCGTTGCTGCAAACGCATCAGATCCTGCAGCAATGCAGGTATATGCACCGTTTGCTGGAGCTGCTATTGGAGAGTATTTTAGAGATTCTGGAAGACCTGCTTTAATTATTTATGATGATTTATCTAAACAAGCTGTTGCTTACCGTGAAATTTCTTTATTATTAAGAAGACCTCCGGGACGTGAAGCGTATCCTGGTGATGTATTTTATTTACACTCAAGATTGTTAGAGCGTGCAGCAAAAGTAATTAACGATGATAAAATTGCTAGCGAAATGAACGACTTGCCAGATTCTTTAAAAGGAATTGTAAAAGGTGGAGGTTCTTTAACTGCATTGCCAATTATTGAAACACAAGCAGGTGATGTATCAGCATATATTCCAACAAATGTAATTTCGATTACAGATGGACAAATTTTCTTAGACGGAGATTTATTCAACTCTGGTGTTCGTCCAGCAATTAACGTAGGTATTTCTGTATCGCGTGTTGGTGGAAACGCTCAGATTAAAGCCATGAAAAAAGTATCTGGTACGTTAAAATTAGATCAAGCACAATATCGTGAACTAGAAGCATTTGCGAAGTTTGGATCTGATTTAGATGCAGCAACTATGAGCGTAATTTCAAAAGGACAACGTAATGTTGAAATTTTAAAGCAAGCTCAAAATGATCCATTTTCTGTAGAGGATCAAGTAGCTATCATCTACGCAGGATCTAAGAACTTATTAAAAGACGTTCCTGTAAACCAAGTGAAGAAATTCGAAAGAGATTATATCGATTACTTAAACGCAAAACATAGAGATACCTTAGACGTGTTAAAATCTGGTAAATTAACAGACGAAACAATTGCTGTATTAGAAGCAGCCGCTAAAGAAATTTCTAAGCAATTTGCATAAAAAATAGTTGTCATTCCCGCGAAAGCGGGAATCTCAAAATTCCAATAGAATGGCAAACTTAAAAGAAATACGTAACAGAATTACCTCTATCAAATCAACAATGCAGATTACCTCTGCCATGAAAATGGTTTCTGCTGCAAAGTTGAAAAAAGCGCAAGATGCAATTAGTGCAATGCGCCCTTATTCATCTAAATTAACTGAATTGTTGCAGAATTTAAGTGCAACTTTAGACAGTGATGCTGGTGGAGTGTATTCAACACAAAGAGAAGTTTCTAAAGTATTAATCGTTGTCGTAACTTCAAACAGGGGATTATGTGGTGGTTTTAATTCATCAATAACGAAGAAAGTTGTTTCTATTGTCGAAGAAAAATATAGTACTGCTGAAGTAGATCTATTTTCTATTGGTAAAAAAGGAGCAGATGTCTTGTCGAAAAATTTTAATATTTCAGCTACAAATAACGATGTTTTTGATGCGTTGACTTTTGACAATGTAGCAACGATTGCCGAAGAATTAATGAAATTGTTTGCAGCAGGAACCTATGATAAAATTGAAATTGTTTACAATCAATTTAAAAATGCCGCAACTCAAATTCCACAAGTAGAGCAATTTTTACCGATAAAACCTATAGAACAGGAAGACGCAACAGCAGTAAATTCTGATTATATTTTTGAGCCTTCAAAAATAGAAATTGTTGAAGCTTTGATTCCAAAGTCGTTAAAAAATCAATTATACAAGGCGATTAGAGATAGTTTTGCTTCAGAACATGGTGCTCGTATGACAGCAATGCACAAAGCAACAGACAACGCGACAGAATTAAGAGACGAATTATTGTTAACTTATAACAAAGCGCGTCAAGCAGCAATTACCAATGAAATTTTAGAAATTGTAGGTGGTGCAGAGGCATTAAATAATTAAACGCAGCATTAGCGAAGTTAAATTATCAATAAGCAGAGGCATTAAATAATTAAACGCAGCAGCAGCGAAGTTAAATTATAAAGAAGTAAAAAGCGAACCTAATTGGTTCGCTTTTTTATATCTTGGCATAGGATTTGTAGCCTTTATAATATGAAATCTTTATATCTACTCGTGATTTTCTTTGGTTTTTCTCAATGTGCAAGCACGCAATTTGATAAAACACCTCCCTTTGAAATTGAATCAGCAACCTATACCCAATGGGTTGGAGGTATCGAAGGCGTAAGCGGAAAGAGCATACAAATTAAATTATCTAAAAAAACAACGATTGCTTTTGATTCGTTATTTTTTCAAAATAAAATCATGAAGATAGTCGTTGAAAACAGTGAAGGGACTTCTTTTTTAATTGGTAATTATAGCACCTCCACAAAACAAAAAAATGAACTCATACTCCATTCAAATCCTGCAATGGAGTCAAAAAATGAAATTCCAAAAAAGAAGAAATTCCCTTTCTCTTTGAAAAAGAATGAAGCAATCATTCGTTATAAAATACAAGGAGTAAGCAACTACTATAAAATAGAAAATCTCCAAAAAACCTCCTCAAAATTCTTTCAGTAAACAAAATAATCAACTGATTTTTTGAGTTCATCAATCCAAACGAACCCCCTTTTTTATTTTTGGCACACATTTTGAAATTACATAAGAAAACAAAAGCTTATGAAATCTATAAAATTACTATTGCTGATGGCCCTTACAGGAATATTGTTTCATTCTTGTACGCTATCTGATGGAGAACGATTTGAAGATGATTTTCAAAACAACCAGTATTTAAAAGAAATCCTTTCTCAGTATGACGTATGGTATCTAGATTATCACAGAACTATCGGAAGTGGGGATATTGCTTATGTATCAAGAGCATTTACAATGTCATTTGTAAATGGAGTTTTATATGCTAACAATAACATTGTAGACATCGGTAGAACAGGAAATGGTTTTGGAATTCAAATTGGAACCTATGATGTATTTAATGGCCTACTAGAAATAAACCACCGTTTAGACGGAGTATATAACTTTGAAGTGACCCAACTCTCCCCCAACGAAATCAGCATTTATAATCCCGCAGAAAACATCAATTATTATTTAATTGGTTATCAAATCTCTCAATTTGATTATGATAAATTATTTTATGAAAACATTGAATACTTTTTACAAGAATATGTCGATTGGGAAAAGATAGAAACAATAGGTGGAATTCCTACTGCTTTTGACAATGAGAACTATATGGCTTTTACACCAGAAGACATGACCACTTTTTACAGTTCTCAAGACGTTTTTAATACCCAAATCAACGACATTCACTGGGATTTCGTTGGAGGATATGAAATTTATGATGTTCGTGGATATGACGATCTAAAAATTTTAACCCTTTACTATGATCATGGGGGGTTCGAGGAGTTTGAATTGAGCGTACGAAACGATCGAGAAATACAATTGTATCATCTCAATTCAAAAACCAATTATTGGTTTTCAGGAAGAGAATTTATTTACTATTCGAAAGGAAAAGATTCAAAAAAGAACGGAAAAGATCTTGAAAAAAATAAAGGAAGGAAGCGAACAAAAGTATCTAGAAAAACAAAGCATAGAAAAACTTTTTAATACTATTCGCCTTATTTACTTTCCATCGATTCTTTAAAAAAGTTGATAAAATTAAAATCCACTCTCCTCTGAGCGGTTTTTGATTTGTTAATAATTGCTGACAAAATTACGCTCTAACAAACAAACTAAACAACTTGTTTTCATACTTTTAAGAGTAAATTAGATTTAGTAATGAAACAAACAGCATTTATTACAGGGGCAACCTCTGGTATTGGAAAAGCAACTGCAACTATTTTTGCGAAAAATAACATTCGATTGATTCTTTGTGGGAGAAGAATAGAAAAACTAAAAGAACTTAAAAAGGAATTGGGTACATATACGGACGTAACAACCTTATCCTTTGATGTTTCCAAAAGAGAGGATGTAAAAAACGCGGTCAATTCACTTCCAGAAAACTTTAAAAAAATTGACATCCTTATCAATAACGCAGGCAATGCCCATGGATTGTCGAGCATACAAGAAGGAAATATTGACGACTGGGACGCCATGATCGATAGCAATGTAAAAGGAGTCTTGTACGTTACAAAAGCAATTGTTCCTCAAATGGTAGAGAGAAACAATGGTTTTATCGTGAATATTGGCTCTATCGCCGCCAAAGAGGTGTACGCTAATGGAAATGTCTATTGCGCATCAAAACACGCTGTAAACGCCTTAAACAAGTCTATGAGGATTGATTTAAACAAACACAACATTCGTGTTGCTGCGATTCATCCAGGAGCCGTAGAAACCGCTTTTTCAGAGGTTCGTTTTAAAGGAGATACAGAAAAAGCAACTGCTGTGTATTCAGGGTATAAGGCCCTTCAAGCTGAAGATATTGCAGACATTATTCAGTTTGTTGTCTCTAGACCGTATCATGTAAATATTGAAGATTTAGTAGTATATCCAACAGCACAAGCAGCTCCTACAATTTTAAACAGAAATTAAAATGATCAATAAGCGCCTATTGATTAAAAACCTACTTTCTCACAATGATGAAAATAGTTTTTTTGATAAAAAACAAAAATTATCATTCAATTCTAAAGATGGAAAGGCAAAGTTTTTAAAACATATTTGTGCGCTTTCAAACTCAAACCCAACCAGTAATTCTTATATCGTAATTGGAGTTGAGGACGAGGAAAATAAAATTATTGGTGTCGATTTTTTTGATGATAGTAAAATTCAAAATTTAATAAATGCCTATTTAAAGAACCCTCCAAAAATTGAATATGAAAACGTTCCATTTCCACGGTTACCTCGTCACAAAGTAATTGGTCTGGTGTCTATTCGTGCCAACAATAAAATAACTTCTCTTTTAAAAAATGCTTGGAAATATAAAAAAGGAACTGTTTTTTGCAGGCGTGGAAGCAATTCTGTTACTGCCCCTGTAAATTTTGAGTTGCGCAGCACAAACAAGGAAATTGTTGCCGCTGTAGAGAAAAACGCTCGGAATAATATTGAACTCACGTTAAAAGGAGTTTTTGACTTTATGAATAATCATAAACCAATGTACAATCCAAAATACAAGGTTTTTAACGAACAATTTGTGTTGTGTTGGGCAGGAGAAAAGAGAATTATAAATGAAAAAGAATATTTTTCTAGGGTAGATATTGAGTTAATTAACGAGCAAGTAAAATTGTTTTTTTCTGCACTAGATGCCGTACAAATTCGTTTTAATGATCATTCTTTTATTATAACTGAATATATTTTGTTAGGATTAGAAAAAAAAGAAAAACACTACCCTTTAGAAAAAACAATTATCAATTTTAAAAGAAATGGAAAACACGATATTGTAAAAGAATTCTTATTTATTCCCCCAAAATTTGATCCTGAAATTATTCAACATGTTTACACTAATTGTAAGTTTATCCTCAAAAAAATTGAACAAGACATCCCGCTTTCTGTAATTGAGCATGAAGATTTATTGCGCTTGCCAATAAATGCTCTTATTTGTTTTTTACATGGCTATTCTGATATTTCTGAAACGCTTAAAAAAGCAAAAAAATATATGAAAGAATTAGAAAATAAAACTACATATATCAAGTTCAAAGAAGCGTTACGCGTCATTAGAAAAGTAAAATACAGTTAATTATAAGTTACATAAAGAACAAATAAAAGGGAATAGATTCCCAAATAGAAACGATAAAAATTACGTTGCTTTATGTATGCTTTGTTTTCTGGATATAAGTTTCCAAAAAGACCTTTCAATTCTTTTATGAAAATAGGCTTTACATTAATCAACCAATGATCTGTTTGATAGACAATTTTTCTGAATTTACTTCTGTAGATACTCAAAGGAAATCCCCAGATAAAAAAAGCAATCAACCAACTATTTTCTTTTATAAAATCGATCATAATTATTTTTTAGGAAACCAAGGAAAAAAAGAATTGGTCTTTGCTACATATTCTTTGTACTTCGGTTTTGTTTCTTGTAGTGTTTTTTCTAACAAGGCTACTCCAGACACTTTTATAATCAATAACGTCATGACAATCGCCCCAATAATTTGCCAATATCCTCCAGCTGCTATACTAAACATTGCATAAGACCACCAGACAAAAGTATCTCCAAAATAATTCGGATGTCTTGTATATTTCCAAAGGCCTGTCTTTAAAATCTCTTCTTTATTTTTTTGCTTTTTCTTGAATCGATACAATTGATAATCCCCTCCAGCTTCAAAAATAAAACCGATGGTCCAGATTAAAATTGCGATGTAGTCTAACCAAAAAAGTTCTCCTGAGAAGCCTCCATAGTGCACCCCAAATAAAGGCAATGAAACAATTAAAATTAAAACTCCTTGCAATAAAAAAACTTGAAAATAACTGAGCCACCAATAGCGTTTTTCTCCATAATTTTTTCGAAACTCTTGGTATCTAAAATCTTCCCCTTTCCCAATATTTCGAAAGGCTAAATAAATTGCTAAACGCAGTCCCCAAATGGCCACTAAAATGGATAGAACAATATTTCTAGGTTCAATTTTATCGAGATGAAATACATAAAAAGTATTCACAACCACAAAACCAACGCCCCAAAAAATATCTACAATGCTAGCATTTGTAATACAAACACTCCAAATCCAAAGAAGAGTCACTAAACACCAGATTAAAAAAATTGCTTTGAGAAAAAGAATCATGTAGAATAAATTTGTGTTATTGTTTAAAAGATGTTCATCTGTAAATGAATTTATTAATTAGGTTAGCACTTTGAAAGCATTCTTTCTCATCTCTAGTTTTATTTTTCGAACTCCATGGTCCGTATCCCATTGTGTAACTTCTTTAAAACCAAAATTTTTGTATAATCTGGTGGCTGGTTCGTTTGATAGCCCGGTTTCTACAACAAAAAGATTCGAATCTAACTTCTTAAGAACGAATTCCATTAAATTACTTGCAATTCCTTGTCTAAAAAAAATCGGATCAACTACCAAACTATTGATATGAGTATACTCATGATGACAAGAAATTTCGATGACTCCAGATAAATGTTCTCCCATATAGTATCCATAAAATGTTGTTTTGGATATTGTAAAATCTTTGAGAGGTCTTTTTAAAGGTGGAAAATCTATCGCTTTCAATAATTTTGCTTCCACCTTGTATGACATTTGAAAAATAGAACGTATTTTTTTAGCCATTTCAAGATCTGTATGCTCAAGCCTTTTAATCATTTCTTGAAAGATACATAAAGTTATTTAATTGTCTGTTTTTTAGCCGACGTTGGTTTTTTCTACTTTAATTGGTATCCAAACTTCTTCTTCCGAATTTTCATCAACAGGATTGTAGGCGGGTTCTAAAAGTTCAAAATGCGCTCTTTTGTCTAATTCATAATCCGAATTTGGCAACCATTGTCCAAAAATATATTGAGCTGTCTTCGAAAAACTAGCTGCCGTCCCTTTGTGAATAAAAACAGCATAAAGGCCACCCGTTAAAATACGTGTTTCCATCTCTTTTGGAATTGTCTCAAATTCTGACACCTCAACCATCGCTGCTTTGGTAAACTCAATTTGTGAATTAAAGTCTTTAAAATCTAATGATTCATCATAAATCTGAATTGAAAATAATTGTGATCCAATCGTATTTTTTATCTTGTTTCTTTCGGGCATAAAACCACTCCACAATTCTCTAGTTCTATCATTCTTCAATGACATGGATAGTGATTTTCCTACTAATTTTTTGGAGGAAAGATTGATTATTTTAGGTTGCATTTTAGTGGGTTAAATTTGACTCGTTTAGTTACAAAAATATACTATTTTAGCTTTTAAAAGCCTTTATTTGAAGGGTTGGTAATGGTTTTATTCTGTCCATAAGCTTCCTATTGAATAGGTTTTCGCTTTTCCACTTATAATGACGCTATTTTTTTTGTTTTGGCATTGTAATTTTCCAATTCTATCCGAAATTTGTAATGCATTTAATTCATTTTTTTTAAGTCTTGACGCCCAGAACGGAGTTAATGAACAATGTGCCGAACCTGTAACGGGATCCTCTAGTATGGATGCTTGGGGTGTAAAAAATCTCGATACAAAATCACAATCTTCTCCTTTTGCTGTAACAATAACACCCCCAGGATTAAGATTTATTTGATCAAATATTTGCCTATTGATTTTGATGTTCTCAATTTCCTGGACTGTTTCATAGACCAATAAATAATCTCTTGATTTATAAACTTCTTTCGGTTGGATATTCAAAGATTTAACTATTATTTCAGGAAGCTCCGAAACAATCGGCATTCGGGAAGGGAGTTCTAAATGATAAATATCATTTTCAAACAGAACAGTCAAATCGCCGCTAAAGGTTTTAAATATAATTCTGCTTTTAGGATAATTTAAAATTGATTTTAAGCAATGAGCAGTGGCTAGTGTTGCATGACCACACAAATCCATTTCAATCTCTGGGGTAAACCATCGTAAATGTATTTGATCGTCTTTAAGCACAAAAAATGCTGTTTCAGCAACTGAATTTTCTTTGGCTATATTTAACAATATCTCATCGGGTAACCAGGCTGTTAAAGGAACTACACAAGCAGGATTTCCACCAAATGTTTTATCTGTAAATGCATCTATTTGGTACAATTCGAGTTTCATTTATATTTAGTTGTTTTTAATGTTGTTGTATGAGATTCGTCCCGTATTAAAGCTTTCTAATTAGAAAATCAAAACAATTAGACATCCTAAATGCTTTCCTATATCAGGCTTATAATTCTCTAAGTCGTCTAAAAATAGTCATAAATTTTTTATCTGTTATTCTTAGTCGTTTTTTTAGTCGTTGACTATTCGAATTACCCTTTCTAAAGTTGGAAATTATTGATGTCTTCTCAAATTACTACAAATATATTTTATGTCAAACAGAATGCTCTAGCATAAATTACTGAAAACTCCATTGAATAATTTCACCTTTAATTAAAGGTTAAAATAAGGGCAACAATTGTTAATGAAAAAATTTCGGATAAGTATTATTTAAAGCAGCACATAGGCAAAATTACCTATATTTGCCCTGCGATTTAAACGGCTAAAGAGAAATCTATAATATGAAAATAAACAACACGACTACTAAATTTTTAGTCCCTGTAATGTTAGTCTTATCTAGTGCAATAATGGCATTTGCATGGCTTGGACACCTAAAGTACAAAGAAGACTTAAGCTTTTTAACAGCAGCACTCTTTGCATGGCTACTAGTTCTTCCTGAATATATTCTTAATGTTTCAGCAATTCGCTGGGGTGTTGGAACCTACGAGCCAAGTGAGATGGCCGCAATGAACCTTTCATCAGGTATTATTTTCATTGCGCTAATTTCGCATTTCGTCTTGGGCGAAGAAATAAGCACTCAAAAATATATTGGTTTTGGACTGATGATTATTGCCATGGTTTTAATTTCTGAATCTAAATCTGATAAAATTAAAAATCAAAAAAATCTTTAGATATGGAATTATACCTTGTTCCCCTCATGCTTTTTATCTCAAGTATTTTAATGGCATTTGCTTGGCTTGGTCATATAAAATTCAGAGAAAAGACCTTTATCCAAGCACTCATATTCAGCTGGCTTTTAGTTCTTCCAGAGTATCTTCTTAATGTTTCTGCAATCCGCTGGGGTATTGGAACTTTCGAGCCAAGTGAAATGGCAGCAATGAACTTATGTACAGGTGTAATTTGTATTGCATTTGTTTCAAAGATCTTCTTAGGAGAGAAGCTGAATCCCCGTAAAATAGTTGGTTTTATTTTAATGGCCATCAGCGTGGTACTTGTGGTGTTATAGCAATGTTACTTCTTTCTGAAGCTACAAAATAGAAAATTCTGTGTGGTGCCAAAGGGTGTTAAGTGGTCTTCTTGCACACACTTTAACTTCTCAAAACCATTTTCAAATTCAGAGGTTAATTCTTGCTCATCATACTGCTTTATTTCTAGGCCACTACATTTTTTTGGCCCCTGTTTTGAAAAGGTTCCGATTGTCAAAAATCCGCTTACAGCATTCCTTGCAATATTCATGTATTTTTTTATTTGGTCTGGTGTTGTCAGAAAGTGAAAAGTGGCTCTATCATGCCAAATTTCATACGTTGTATTTGGGATAAATGCGGTTATATCGCTCACAATCCAATTTATTTTTTTCGCTTTTTCACCCAAACGGTTTTGTGCTTTTTCTATTGCTTTTGCAGAAATGTCTAAAACGGTTATGTTTTGATAGCCTTCGGCTAGCAGACAATCCACCAGTTTACTATCACCACCTCCTATGTCTATTATTTTGGCAGTCTTTTCGAGGCCAAATGATTGTATAAATTCAAGGGAAGTTTTCGGTATTTTCTGAGTCCAACTAACTTGATCTGGGTTTTTAGTTTCATAAACTGCCTCCCAATGTTTCGTTCTATCTAAGTTCATTGCTGTGTCTCGTTTTTTTACTTGTAACTTTCTTGTGTATGGTTTGTTGCGTGTTTTGAGCACTAAAGTTAGCAAACATATAAATTAAATCAGCTATTTTTTCTACTTTATCAAGTTTAATCGTTTGATTTGAATCAGTTGTCCGTTCAAGTAAGTAGATGATTTTAGTATGAAAATCGTATCAATTTGCTTTCGTAAAAGCTACTTTTAAACCAAAAATTATCAATGCAACTCCCACAAGAGTTTCAATTCTTTTTTGATATCGTTCAAATTTTCTAAGAATCATCGGATGAGAAAAGAAATAAGCAACGCAATAAAACCAAAGAAAATGTGCCAAAGAAATGATTCCTCCATAAATAATTTGAACAACCAAAGACGTATCTTTATCAACGATTTGTGTGAATATACTTAAGAAAAATATAGTCGTTTTTGGATTTAAGGCATTCGTAATAAAACCAATTTTAAATGATTCAAATTTACGGATGTCCTTTCCCTTGAGGTCTTTAACGACATCTTGTTGAATCCCTGATTTAGAAAAAATTGTTTTGACTCCAATAAAAATTAAATACGCAGCTCCTATATATTTAATAATAGAAAAAAGGAAAAGAGATTTTGATATTAAAATTGCTAATCCTGCAATTGAGTAAGCTACATGTAGCCATATTGCAATGCTTATTCCAATAGCAGTATATATTCCTGCTGTCTTGTTGTACATCATACTATTTCTTGAAACCATGAAAAAATCAGGTCCTGGACTAATCGCCATAAAAATTGATATGCTTATGATTGTCAAAAACTCCGTTGACTCTGTAAAAATTGATAATTCCATTTTTAATATTTTAGTAGGGTAAAAATTTATTTAATGAACTTTGGGGTATCAATAATATTTTAACTGTAAGGGTCCTTCATATTCATTTCTCTGTATTTTACTGTCCAAAATATAAAAGAAAAACAATGAACAAGAGTCAAGGGTGTGTATTTAGATGAAATGGTTTTTTTATACAGTAAAAAGAAGGTAGTGTCTCCTCACTTACTTTATAAATATGGTTTTAAATAATTCACTTTTTTAAGTTTCTTTCTTATTTTAAACCCCTTATCGAAATCAATTACAATTTGATTTAATTGCTTGTATGAGCCCCTATCCTTTCTTTTTTTTGGAAGAGTTTTATAAATTTTATCGTAAAGTTTTTTAAAATTATTTATCAATTTTGCATTGTACTGTATTTCTAATTTATTTATTTTAGTCTTTTTCTTATAACACTGAAGCTCAATTATATATGATGACATAAGATACTTTACCATTGAAAATTCTGGATATTTTTCAAGTAACTCTAAAAAAAATGGATTGGATGATACTTCGATGAAGTCCATTTGAATACTTTTTATTGAATTTATCAAGACTTCTAAATCTTTTTCTCCCTTTTTCGCTGATGTTAGACCTTCAGGTAGTATATCAACAGAATTAAACATTGCTATGTAAAACCTATTTATAATTTCTAGTGTTTGGTATTTACCATGTTTACGCTCTCTATTAATAGTCCACTTTGGAATTATAAATGCCAAGAGAATTGAAATTAATATAGTTAAAACTGGTATCAATATATCTGAAAATAATGTATTGTTATTCTCCTCACCAAACAGGCGTTTTAGTATCTCTAGTAAATCTTTTCTTAATAAGAGGTTGTAAATCATGCTAGTTTTAGGGGCTTGAAGTGAGTTAAAGATAAAAAAAATGAGGTAAAAACTAAAAAACCACCTGAATACAGATGGTTATTAGTTAAATCGATTTAATTACACGATGAATCAAAAATTATAGCTCAAATTTTATCCCTTGTGCTAGGGGCAATTCATCAGAATAATTAATGGTGTTCGTTTGTCTGCGCATGTATACTTTCCAGGCATCAGATCCAGACTCGCGTCCACCACCTGTTTCTTTCTCTCCCCCAAAAGCACCTCCAATTTCGGCACCAGAAGTTCCAATGTTTACATTGGCAATCCCACAGTCAGAACCTGCATAAGAAAGGAACTTCTCTGCTTCTTTAAGCTCATTGGTCATGATCGCAGAAGACAATCCTTGTGCTACTCCGTTCTGTTTTTCAATGGCATTCTCTACCTCACCAGCATATTTCATTAAATATAAAATAGGTGCAAAGGTTTCGTGCTGTACAATTTCAAAATGATTTTCAGCTTCAATAATCGCTGGCTTTACATAACAACCACTTTCATATCCTTCTCCTTCCAATACTCCTCCATCTACCAATACAATCCCCCCTTCTGCTTTCGCTTTTTCTATGGCTGCTAAATAGGTGTTTACCGCATCATGATCTATTAAAGGCCCAATATGATTCTTTTCATCTAAAGGGTTTCCA
>Ga0233438_10000520_pt1 | contig 48831 bp, 84 predicted proteins | sample SI_123_September_FD_182720 | JGI IMG/M metagenome (GOLD analysis project Ga0233438, IMG submission 182720) | Seawater microbial communities from Saanich Inlet, British Columbia, Canada - SI_123_September2016_10_MG | ecosystem: Environmental > Aquatic > Marine > Inlet | place: Canada: British...
GCAGTTTCAGTCTCATTGTACCTTCTGTCTGGCCTGTCCAAATTACCTCATAGTCCCATTGATCGTCAGGCTCGGTACATGCTCCGAAAGTGAATTCTGTTGTTAAATTAACAGGCTTAAGAGAATCTTTCTTTCCTAGGTCGAAAAGATATCTACGGGAGCTGGTCCATCTACCTGTTCTTCGATTGAACCAGTCTTGAAGAATGCGTTGAGTCATAATGATTTAGTTTAATGCGAAGGACTTGATACGCCCGCTCAAGGGCCTTTGACAGCCCTCGGGAGTGTAACATTTGCAAGTGACCAAGGCAGCTGTTGTAAGGGACATTAAAATTGTTTTCCTGTCAAAAAAACATCGTTTAGCTTCCTGTCCATAGTCTGGGCTTGATTCGACCGTAGCCGGATTTGATACATGATACTAAGAGACCGGCGTCATGAAAAGCATCAAAGATGTCAACTGCTTTGTAACCTCGAACGCCGAAAGCCCCTTGGTCAGTTTCGACAAAGTGAGTATCCGAAGGAAGATCGGCCTCCAAATCTTTGAGTTCTTCGTGGCTGGTTTCTTCAACCACGAGTTCACAGCTGTTAGCTTTGAGGAGTTGCACAAGGTCAGTCATGTTGAAAAAGAGTGAAATAGGTAACAATCGAGGTTGGTCATGTTAAAAAAGCGCGACATAGGTAACGATAACCACAAAGGTAATGTATAGAATCATGTAAGTGTCCCGTGTTTGATAAAGTGTGCGACTTCGTTATCGGTGATGTTGTAGAGCCCTGTGGTGAGCGGTTCAAGCATGGTGTCAAAACTGACTGGAATGAATTCGTTTGACTCTTTGTAGTGCGGCCCTCTTTTTGCGTGGTTGATCAGGATACTGCCTTCCTTGCAGCTGTAGCTGCGGTGGAGGCAACCTGGAGGGATCTCCAGAGCGCCTGTGTCGGGCGTCAGATAGATGTACCAGTGCGGCACCTCCCATTCAAGGCAGACGAGTTCAAAGAGCCTGGATCCCAGGATGACGCGATTGGCGTCGGTTTGATGGATATGCGAGTAGAACGTTTTGGATCCATCTTTGTCCGGGGGCGAGACAGCGGGACCGTAATGGCGCACAAGATCAATGCCATTGCTACCAGGAACCCCAATATCTGCAAAAAGAACGTCTTGGGTTTCTCTGAATACTCGATGGTCATAAAATCCAAAAGGAAAAGAAGTAGTCATAGTGCTCTGGGTTCGTTATTAGGTCGATAGACGACGCAGGGGTTGTCGGTCTTGTGTGCTTCGTTGAACCAGGTCAATGTTTGAGCATAGGTTCCCGTGCGTTGGGTGCCGTCACGGTACCTGCAAGTGAAATCTGGCTGCTGGTTCATGATGCCTCCTGAGTGAAGGTGGTGGTCGTGCCGTTTGCGCGGATACTGACGACTCTCTCACTTCTGAACGATCTCCACTGGTTTAACTTAACATCCATGATCCTGAAGACTGCAGGATCTTTGCAGGGCTTGCCAGTCCCAAGAACTTCACCAATCTGCTTCGGGTTAGTAGTGAGCTTGCGCTGAGAGCCATCAGCCTTGATGAACTCGATGGAAACAAAGCTACTCTTGGCAGCTTCGAGAATGGTTCGAATGTTCTCTGGGGTGTTGATCATGGTTGTCTCCTTTTGTTGATGTGACTATTGTACAGCAAAAAGGAGAGAAACGCAAGTCAGCAGTTTTGCCAAAGACTATCAGGGGCATAGCGTGTCCAGGGATCCACAGTAGGGACTGGTTTTTCGGCTAGGGAGAAGTGATCCTGGACAACTGCAAAGTTGTCGACACATTCCTGATGGTAGAGGTTTAGCTCAAAACAAGCTTTGTTTAGATCCCGAAGGAAGGGCGTAGAGCCAGTATCAGACCCTTGTGAGCCTAAATACTCATCAATGGATTCCTTTAACCGCTCGTAACGTCCTTCCTCGTAGTTGTTGCTCATAGTTTTGATTTTGATTTAGTACAGAGTCTCAAAGAGGGTTTGATCTGATTCAGCGTATCAAGAGAAGCCGTTGTGGTCATGACATGGTATAAGCTTGCCGCCATGAGGATCATCGTCGTCATCCTCGGTTTCGAGGAGAATAGAGGCGACGCCAAGAACAAAGAAGGTTGCAAAAACCTGAAAACCCAGATAGAGGAATTGATAGAGCGTCATTGGTTGTAGATGCGAATAGGGACAGGGTGTGGCCCCAAAGGGCCAGGTGATCAAGCGGCCTTTGCTTTGCGGCGGTTCAACTCCATCCCGAAGGTGGAGGCCTGGTCGCTGTAATAGCCCTCCTTGACGGGATTATGGCCACACATGGCAGACTCGGCCTCACGACAGTCCTTGATGGTGTAGAGCAGCCCAGCGGTTGTCATGGCCTTGGCTTGGGCTTCCCACTTGCAGAAGTCGGCGGCGGTTGCATACTCAGTCATGTTGCGGTTCCCTTGAGGACTTCTAAAGCGTAACCTAAAGGGGATGTGGTGTCAACCATAGCCCCCTGGCGGAGCTCAGACGAGCTGCTTGCGGCCTTCGATGCAGCACTGGATGATCTGGGCCTGGATGAACCAGGAGCTATCGAGGAAGGGGAAGGTTTGGCCGTTGGCGACCACCAGCTGCTTGCGGCTGTCCAGGGCCTCGACGCCACCGTTGTCGATGACCCACTGGCGCTGCTCGTCGGTCAGGTCTTTGGTCTTAGCGAAGGACTTGGCCATCTTTTGGGCCTTCTTGGTGAGCTCCTTCTTGGGATCTGGGGCTGCAGCTGGGGCTGCTGCAGGGAACAGGCCTCCACGGTAGTAGCGGTATCGCTGGGGCAGGATCGCATCAAAGGCCTCGTGGATCTGGACGAAGGTCTTCTTAATCCAGGTGGCACGGAACTGCTCGTAGTCGTCAGGGATACCGGCGAAGCGGTAGCAGCGGGCGATGAGGCGGGCTTTGTTGCCGCCTCGGACACCTGTTTCCAGATCTGCTTCGAGTTGGTTGGAGGGTTGGGTGACGGTCATAGCGTGGGATGCGTATGAGCTCATATTAAATCAGAAAGGACGTGGTGTCAACACATCCGTCTCAGATCAGAGGTTCCGCAGGTCGTCGACGTCGATGCAGGCGTTAAGGGAGCCTGTCGTGACTCCCTGTGCCAGTGGCTCGATTGGTTTAGTTGATATTCCTGCAGAACTCATTTACAACCATTTGGACTTGAGCTTGTGTGTTATGTCCGCGTGATGTCCAATTGTTGGTGCCGCCACTGTAGCAGGAAGCCTCGATGCGCTCCGCACCGTTAGGGCCACTCCACTGGATGATATCAGGGGAGTTGGAATCCTGCAGGCTTACGCATGCCTCAAAGCCTAGGATGTTTCCACACTCTCCGCCCACACTGTAAGCTTCAGCAGCGAGAGGAGCGAAGGTGATGGAAGCAAGTGCAATAGCAGTGGAAGCGATTTGCTTAATCATTGGTTTGAAGTGTGTTTGTTTGGTATGAATCAATTGTAGCAGGCTGGGGGAGGCTGTCATTGGTTGTAGATGCGGTCGAGAGTTCGGTCTAGTCGGCTAAGGAGTCGGTTGACGTCTTTGGTCGACTCCATTAATGATAGAGCCTCGAGGAGTAGTTCAGTTTCCTCGACATTTAACTTCATGGTCGTAGTGGCTGAGCGTTTATTCATAAGAGGTTCTGGCTGGTGAGTTGCCTGGCGAGGCTGTCGCGAAGGGTGTTGATGCGCTCGTCGTCGTATTGCTGGAAGTGTCCTCGCTTTTCGATCGCTTTGTAGTAGTGAAGAGAATTTAGGATGATTGTAAAGTCTTCGACGGAAAGAGTGAAATTCATTTTTTTGGTTTGGATTTGCGTTCAGTGTACTCTACTTCCGTCCCATCGACAAGTACTTCGAATTTAACCCCGAAGGCTTCAGCGGTCTGGGCAAAAACCCTAGCGACTTGAACGAAGGCGTCATGGACGAGCGCCTGATCCCATTCGTAATTACTTTTGACGCTTTTCTGCTTGACAACCCGAAGGCGGTCAAGGAGCTTCTCGATGGCTGGTGGGAATAGTCTGGAGAAATTGGATCGACGGACTTGACTTTTTTCTTCTGTTTTCATGAGTCATCTCCTGGTTGGGCTAACGGCGCTTCTTTGATTAACCTCAATAGTGTAGCACACTGTCTGCGACGAGAGGTGTAAAGGGACATGGAAGTCCAGTCAGCGGCAAGTGCAGCACTTTTAGCGGACCAGTAAGCGCCGTGTGCATTATTTTCAGTGGTATGCGAGGCGGCGAATGCAGCACAGCTAGTAGCGCGGACAGCGGTGTATTCAGCGGCACTTTCAGCATCCCAGCGGTTGCCGCGTGCTGTGTGACCAAAAGCCAAGCCAGCGGCATATAGCGCATCAGACTTTCCCTCATGAGCGGACCATTTCTTACCCTCCGCCAGTAAGTCCATCCCTGCAATCACAGGGGCGACAACAGCCTGAGTTTCAGCGGAAACGGGAAGCAGTTCCCGTAACTCTGCAGCGAGGAATTTCCACCCGACTCGAGTCAAATCTTTTCCGTTGCACCCAATGGCTTTGGGAAACGCAGCAAAGAAGCTGGGCGCGTCGCCCGGAGACAGATCCTCGAAGATTGACTCCGCGACCCTGGATATCATCACAGGGATCCCATATTCCTGCTCGATGTATTCGGGGTCATCTTCCTTCATTGCTAAGCAGCCGATGAAGCAGGTCTCGTAGCTACCTTTAGCTACAGCATCGGCCTCGATGTGGCGTTGGACTTCGTTCTGCAGATGACTGAAATTCTTGGTCAGCAGGCGTTGGATGGTCATGAGTTGGCTCCCTTTGGTTGGCAAATTAATTATAGCAAATGATTAGGTGCCCATTTCGCTTGTCCGGCGTTTGTACGGTGTCGTCAGTCAGCCTCCTGTCATTTTGTTTTGATCGAGCTCGTCTACCATCTTTTGGAGTTCGTCCAAGAACTCCTTGGGATAGGTTTCATCCATATTTATAGATGCCCAAAACCACTCATAACACTCAGTGTAAGGATCATCGCCAGGTAATAGAGCATAACCCTCATAATTACCGGCCATTAAATCACTCCACATATGGAAGTTACATTTAAACGAATAAAACCAGGCCGGAATGAGGTGTTTGAAAATGTAGTTAGTCCAGGTCATTCGATTATCCATTCGGCAAGAAGCAGATCGACCGGTAACTCCATTTTGGCAGCAGTATTCTCTAGAAATTCATCCAATACTTCAGGTGCATCCTCTTTAACTACTGCATACCATGAATACCATAACTCTGGATTGGTCTGTGGTGTGACTTTAGAAAGATTGGTCAACATAAGATTCATAATTGAGTTCGATGTTTGTTGTGTCTAATGTGGCATAATAATCATACAACCGATCATGCAATGTGTCAATTTCATTCATGAGTATTTGTCCTTCGAGAACGGACATCATCGGGAGATCCAAATTGGTTTAGGATTTTGTCAGTTAGTGAATGCTGTTTAGTCATGAGTTGTCTCCAATTAGTTTTCAGATGTAAAGCAAATAGATTGGGCAAGAATGTTGTCGTGAAGACGCCCACATGCTTGCCATTTTTGAGGGATCCACCAAACACCAACAACCACCGAAACGACCATAAAGGCGATCATCCCACGAACAAGAAGTTCGGGAAAATTGTCTTTAGTTTTGTGCTCAGTCATGAGTTGTCCTCCTGTGTTGGTTGCATGTAGCTTTTGAAGTTATTGACAAAAGATCTAAGTTCCAGAATCGCCTCAGCATTGTGGCCTCGGTATGAGAACTCTTGTAAGAAATCCTCAAGATTTTTTTGAACCTGATCCAACTGGTCATCACGACCCATGTTATAAGCGTCTCTCATTGCTTCTTCGCAGGTCTTGGATTCGGAAATTGCATCAATGAGTTTTGGATTAAGTGGGTGTTTAGTCATGAGTTGTTCTCCTGTCATTTGTTTTCGAAAACTTTCATCGCTCCACACTTTGTGCAGCGCAATGTATACCTATCGCAGGTTCCGCTGCTAAACTCACCGCTATATTTAAGCTCTGTCACTGCAATGGGTTTCCAGTGGTGAAAACACCCAGACCAAAGGAATTGAAGCAGTTTGATCATGAGTTGTCCTCCTGTTTACCCTCAAATCTCTGTTCAAAGTATGCAAGAAGTTTGGAAAGATCACGAGCATCTACAGTCAATGATCCAGGTTTACCTTCATCATCTTGAATCTTTTCTAGGATTTTTTGGATTCTCTTGCAATCGTCATCGCTCAACCGTGAGTAATAATCAAAAACGTTCACGAATTTCCCTCCAGTGTGATTTGTCTGGTCATGAGTTGTTCTCCTGTGGGCACATTGCTAGTACCAAGTCTTTGATCAAATAGTCAATATGACGGCCCCCGCCCCAATGATCAGGAGCGTCGGTATAGTTTTTAAGATTTTTGCTTAACCATACCAGCAGCTCATCACGACCTTTTTTACGACCCATGTCATAAGCAGCGCGCATGCCATCTGGTGTGTAAAGAACTTCCGTTGTTACATCAACAGTATGATCCCAAAACTTTTTGAATAACTTCTTGTTAGTTAGTGGGTGAGTCATGAGTTGCTCGTGATAGAAAGCGGGTAGAGTTGATTGATTGCATCACGAATTAGCAACGCATCCTCTTTGGTAACAGATAGTTCTATTTTGCCTTTTGAAACGTTCTCGTCAAAATAGGTAATTGTTAGGCCTGTTTGAGGATCGGGATAATCTGTCTGAGTGTCTTCAACTGTGAACCACCAGTCCGGCTCAGACTGGCAGCGCTTGATTGTTGTAATGGGCATCAGTTTTTCTCTTGTTGTTGTGGGTACATTGCTTCTTTTAGGTCGTAAACGACCCCATCGACATCAATCTCATAACCTTCGTATCCCGAAGGCGTCAGATATCCGCGCTGAAGGTTGTCTTGCAACCAGGCAATCACCTGATCCAGTCGCTCTTTATCACCTAAGTGATAAGCGGCTCGCAGGTAATCGTGCCTAGCAATGATGTCTTTACTTAGCGGGTGTTCAATCATGAACCATCTCCTGCGAGGATGGGGAGTTGTAGGCGTTCCTGACGGATTTGACGGCGTTGTAAGCGTCACGGAAGCGGTTCTGAGAGTCTAAGACTGCTGGGTGGTCATAACCAAGCTCTTTGATTAGTCTCAGTTCCTCCTTCCCTAACCAAACAAGCCAAGGGGTGTGCTCAGTCATAAGTTGTAATCAGCTGCGTTGGTAGGGAAGATGCTGGTAACCTTGGCCAGGTTGCGGAAGGTCTCGACTTCTGCGATGGCCTCTGCGTAGCTTGCCGCAATAATGTGAACGCTTTGACGGCTGCCATCATTTAAGCGGTAGCTGACTTCGTAAGTAAAGTTGCTCATTGGATCAGTCCTCGAGGTAGGTGGTATGGATGTCACCTGGTAGGCAGTTGAGAAGTTCGCAGATGTAAGCCTCTCCCTGGGAATCATACTTCCCAAGGTCAACTTCTAGCGTGGTTTGGATGTAATCCTTAGCACCGCAAGGATAGACTGCATAGCCTTCCTCCAAAGTCCAGAGGTGCTCTACGGCATAGAGACCTGCTTGGACGCGGTTGTTGTGTTCGGCTTCAATGGTGACGAGTGCGGTGTTCATGGTTTTCTCCTTTGGTATGTGTGAATTGTAGCCTTAGAGGACGTCGCCAGCGTAATCGCTTAACATTTCTTGAAGTTCTTCGATGTCGAGGTAGTACTCATCAGCGTCGTCGACGATCTCCAGGCTCAATGCCATCTCGAACAGCTCTTCGTAGGTGAAGCCAAGCTCAGTGGTTTGCATGGTTGTCTCCTTTGGTATGAGTGAATTGTATCAGAAATGCTCGGTCTAGTCAAAGTCTTCGGCTAAAGCAAGCCAACGGTGCTCCTCCTAGAGACAGGACTGGGCGATCCAGGGCTCATTGATAGAGGAAAACATGAGTCGATTCTCTCGGCAGACGTGGATACGGTTCCCTGGTTGAGACAGGTAGCGTTGGATTTTGGTCATGGTTTCCTCCTTTGGTTACACCATACTCGGTGCATGCTCGGCATCTATTACATTATTCAATAACTCCATAGATGAAGGCAATGATCAAAATAGTCATTGGGATGGCGACGTACATCTGGTAGCAAGCGAGACGTAATAATTTTACCTCGGAGAGCGCTCGAAATCGTGCATTCCGCTCTTATGTGTTGAGAAGCAGATTGAAAGTCTTATGAGAATCTGCGGGCATAAAAAAAGCCCCGAAGGGCTGGGAGATCACTTGATGTAGCCGTGCCCTCGATAGCAAAGACTTGGATGGCTGTCTAGTACCGGCGCTTGGTGAGCAGAAGTATAGTCAGTTCCACGGTAAGTCTTGCTCATCAGGAACTGGGCTTGATTAAGTTTGGAGTGGCGCATTTGCTTCTCCTTGATCATTTGAAGCACGTTCATTGGATTTCTCCTGGATTGTCCAGAGCCCGTTGCATCCCTGGATGATCTGCGGCCTGAAGGCTCAACGTCTTGATCTCAGTTTACCGTATTCGTTGCTATAAAAATGTATCGCATAGATACAGAATTTAACTGAACTCTTAGACTTAAGCACTAATGCTTAGGGTCTAGACATCCTGGGTCTTCATCATGAGCCATCTTAAAGACGGCGAAGACGCACCATCCGACGAATGCCATAAAAGATCCAAAGCCGATAACAAGAACAAGTAGGTAATGGTTCAAATGCTTTCCTCCAGTAATGAGCGTAGCTTAGCGTTCTGTTGTTCGAGCCGCTCAAACTTGCGGATTTCCTCTAGCGAGATCTCACGAGTAGTCCAGCGGATAGAGCAGTCGGCGCACTCTCGACGTCGCCGGGTAAAGGAACCGCTCGATCGACTTTCTATCACGAAGTGCTGCTCAGATTGGCAATTAGGGCATTTCATTGAGAAATCTCCAGTCGGTTTTTGTCAGGGGAAAGGCCTGCTCTTTTATGGGTGGCATCGAAAGCTCGATATTTGCTGCCTTTGCCTACTCGGCTCTGGCCTGTCTCTGAGTCGATGAATGCACGAACACCCTTGGGGATTACTTCCGCCTCTCCTAGAGCATCTAAGATGCCGTTCAGGCGCTCTCTAGTAGTGCGAGAAGGGCGACCCTTGCTATCGTAGAAGTCGCCAGCGTAGAGGAAGATAGACTCAACGCTTAGACGACCTGCAGAGAACCAGATTTTAACAATTTCCTTGCCGTGAAGACTGACAGTAAAGAAGCGTCTGGATACCAAAGTATGGCCACAGATGACGTCGGTGTCATTTGCTCCAAGCTCGACTCGAGTATTGCCTGCCTGCGACAGACTCTTGAGAGGAGAGGGGTTATTCAGCGCATTTTTTAATTGATCGACGGCAAATTGAGTGAGTGAACGGTTGGAGCGGGTCATAGGTTTTCCTCGTAGGTTTTAGTGAGATCAGTTAGACAGTGGAGTCCGCAGCTCAGTCATTGCGTTCCGTCTTCTGGGTCCGGTGACTCTAGCATCGCCCAGTAGTCAGAAGTTAGCTTGTTAATGTTTTCTTGGTTTTTGAGCGTCTCAATTATTTCACCAAGAAGCCATAGCATGCGGCTAGATCTTGGTCGCATTCTTAGGATGTGCTCAGCGAGCTCGTGACATTCGGGTTTTAGGCTTTTCATTGTTTTCTTTTGGATAGAGTTGATCGATGGTCTCGTTGAATCCAGGTAGCCGGAGGTCGGACCTCCGCTCAAGCATAAGGCCTCAATGGATGCCTCTGATCTTTTTGTTAGGTTTCTTCATTGCAGTTCCTGCACAAGAACCTCGATCGGTGGTGTGAATGTTTGCTGTTGCTGTTTAGTCATGGGTTTGTCTAGTCAGGGTAGTACTGGCGCTCGTTCCTTGGATGATACCACCATTTCTCCTCTTGTTTGGAAAGTTTCGGCAAGAAGAAAAAAGTTTGTACATCCGTCCATTCTGTGCCCCAGGCGTCAAGACCTGAAACGGCATAGGACTCAAAGCGCTTGGAGCCCAGGTCCGCTACAAAGCGACACCCGATGCGGTTCCATGAGGGCTGCTTGCCTCTCCACTGTAGAGAGCAGCTGGGCCACGGCAGCTCTTCGCGGTCAAAGAGACGACACACTGGCCCTTGAATCGTGTAAACAAAGCCACCACCTGGCGAGGTAATTCTACTTCCGTGGTCCAGCATGGGGGAATAAGATGCAGATAACGTAAGAGACAGCTAAGAGGAAAACAACCGCGCCCACGAGCGAAGCCGTTACAACCAGGCTGTAAAGAAGGTGAGAGTAGTGATCAAGCTGCGTCATCAGCTGCCCTCCATAGCAAAGTCCTGCAGGTCGGTAACGTTGCCAGTCAGCGTACAGAGGACTATTACGCCGTCGAGAGCGTCTTCGAACTCTTGGACACAAGTGACGATTTCGCTCGGATCGTCAAAGGACAATTCAGTGACAAATTGGTCGCCGTCAAGGAACTCAGGGGCTCGGTCGGGCTTGAAGGTGAAGCGTGCAAAATACATTAGATGAATATCGAACTGCACACAGTATAAGCATAAAAAAAGGGGGCTGTCAATAGCCCCTTAGAGATTTATTGAGCGACCTTAGCGGCCTGCGTTGTTTTTTCTTGCTCGGTCTTAGGAGCTCGTTCTTTCGGTTTTTCGCCTACATCCTGCCCAGGCTGGGCTGGGACCTGCTTCTGGAACTCGCTGGCGCGTTTCAGGTCTTCCTGCAGCTTCTGCTCGTTATCCTTATGCTGCTGGGCTTGTTGTTCCTTGTGCTCTTCCTCGATACGCCTGATCTCGTCAGCTACTACCAGATCAGGATCCAACACTCCGCCACGCTGGAGCTCGTCTAGTGTGGTCCTCTTACTCATAAGCTCGTTGTTATAGAGGTTAACCATTTGAGCCATTTCGCTAGCCCCCAGAGGCTTGTTGATCAAGGCGTCGTTAATTGCAATACCGCTCTCAGCTGTAAGACTGTCTTCCTGTCCTGCGTAAACAGCCCACAGCTTTAACAAACGACCAAATGCGGCAGTCTTATTACGAATCAAGGCGGACACGCTAGAGGCGACCTGAGAGGCTCTCAGAGAGGCCTCTGTAGCGGTCTTGACGTTGGCGCCATACAGAAAGTTCAAAGAGCTGCGATCCATCAATTCTTCGTTGTGCTTGATCTCAGCCTGGTGCCTCTCGAGCGACTTGCCGCTCGGTTCTGCAAACTCAAAGCTCCCGTCTGTAGGCACATCAACTGCAGAGTTTGGCCCAAGCACGAGCGGGATGGGTTTGCCATCAGTTCCAAGCGTCGCACCCTTTCTAACCGGCACAGGCATCGCGCACTTGTGGAGTAATTCCTTGAGATCGGAACGCATCTGAAAATGCTCGACACTCAAGTCTGCTAGGCCGTCCATAGGTAGGTCACCCTGGCCGAATCGTGTAGTAGTAGCTCCGTACCAAACAAGCGGTACGATACGGCTACTCACTTCCCAGGCGCTAATAAGCTTGTTTCTGTATTTCTGTTCACCCTTGTTTTGAATAACTTGATACTCTTCAACCTTCCCTGGGGTTAGTACATAATATACAGGCTCAACCTTGGAGCCATAACCTTTTTCGTCAGGAATTGCTTTAAGTTGGCGGATAACGGCCTGGTCAACCGATTCCACTCCACGGTTGTAGCTAACCTGCCAGCTAATAACATCGCAGCGCTTGACATTAATGAAATAAGGGTGTCTGCCGTCGCTCAATTGATCGTAGAAATTATCAGCTCCATTGTCGGGCATAATGTCGACCCAGACAAAGGTTCCACCGTCCCGAAGAGCAAGCTCGTCAACCTTCGTCATAAAGCTTTGGACACTAGACCCCTGCAGGTCTACATCATTCTTGCTCTCTTCAAAGCTTGGTGGCGCATCGATTAAATTGAAACGGCTCAGCAGACCAGCGTAAGACCTGATGCTGTCACGATAGATAGGAGTGTAGGTTGAACGCTTCAGTCTTGCTCCATAGGCGCCACTAGGCTCACCTTCTTCTTTCGGTAAATACTTCTTCTTAGCTTCTCCTAAGCCTTCTCCATTCAACAGCGTCCAGCAGTCCTCTGCCTGCTCAAGCTGTGGGATAAGTCTGATGAGTTCTGGACGATGGTAACTCACCAAAGCAGAGTCATTGATCGGGTGCGTGATACTGTGGGCCATTAGAAGAATCCGTCTCGGAAGATTGCGTCAGAAGGCATCTCGCCAGCTGTCCTTCTAGTTTTCCTTAGCACTAAAAAAGCCCCTGAGAAGGGGCAAGGCTCTATCGGTTGGTTAGCTTTTCGCTTCTTGAACCCCTTTGTCCTGGTGATATCTTCCCGTCAAAGAATAGGGCCTCATCGGAGAACTGTCTAGTTTCATAAAGCGTAGCTGCCCGATCCTCATGCCAGCAGATAACGGTAATTCCTTAAAACGTCGTAGGTTGCTGAGTTCCAACGTGATGTTGCCGTGAAATCCAGCGTCGATGTAGCCTGCCAAGGCATGGTCATAGCCAAGTCGCCCACAGGATGACTTAAGCTGAAAGACAGATTCCATTGTGACTGGTACCCGTACCCATTCAGCGGTACTTGCCAACACAAAGGCCCCCGGTGGCATGTAGAAAGTCTGCTCCTTGATATTGAACGGTGTGAAACCGCCATCGTCATTCTCCACTAGGATCTCGTCACCGAGAGTTACGTCGATTGAAGCTGGGTTGATCATGTCGGGATTAAACGGCTCGACTAAACCATTTAGCCGACACATCATTCGGATCTGGTAGTCAACAATGGTTGCCAAAGTGTTTTCCTAAAAGTTTGGGTAATAGAGATTGCGAAGATTGAGGAAAGAGTTCCAGGCAGCCTCCACAGGGCTGCTGTCGACTCCTTTCTTTCTATGCTTGAGCTGCTGATTATACCAGCTGTACTGTTGCCTGAAGTTGCCGAGGGCTTGTTCCAGATCAGGGTGGTCTGGATACTTTACCTCGTTAACATGCTCTTCGTTCCAGGTCATAGACTGCCTCTAGATATGCTTGATGAGCTTGTTCGGGTGTGTCGAAGAGACCCCGAAGGGCCTCTTGCGAGGGTAGTGGCTTTACAAGCTCTTCTCTCGTTCGTCGGCATCTGCCTTAGCAAGACACGCGGTACTGGTACACGCTGTGACTGATTCCAAAGAATACTCCTCATTGTCGTACTTGTTTAGTATATCATTGAAGGATTCGTCGGAAGCTGCAATTTCCTGGATTGCAATAAGGTTGTCATATTCGTCTTTGGTAATAGGCTGAATGGGCAGTCTCGGGTACGTCCCGCCGCTGACGTCAAACCGCTGCAGAAGGGCTGCAGAGATGTAGCCGTCATTGTTCTGGATGTTGTCGTAGATGAGCCTGGATAGTGGCTCGATCTCGTACTCCTGGAGTTCAAGGGTTGCGGACGTATTGTGTTCACAATAGAACTGCTGCACATTTATGTAGAGGCCAAACTGTGACTCGATCGGCAGCTTGGAAAGGTCGAACTGATCGCATCCAGGCTTATTGGCCCAGGAGACTTCGGTAGGAATCTCCACCAAGACTTCCTGTACCCGTGGGTCGGAGATGTCATCGAGCAGATTGCCGTCGTCATCCCGTGCAGACTGTGCAGGAACCACACTATAACCTTTCTCCAGAAGAGTAGGCACTAGCGGATCGGCGACACCCAATGTAATGCGACGGATGAAACGCTGACTGATAGGAGCGTGCCAGCCAGACGAAGCTCCAGTAAGTAGAGACTTTGTGCCGGCTGGTTGCACCGTCGTGACACGGTTTGGAACTCGTAATCCATGCTTTTCGCAGTAGTCCTTAACACCCTCGTTAGCAGCCCGACGCCAACGGCGGAAGTAGTCACGTTCAACGGCTTCATACATGCGCTGTGCGCGGCCCTTCTTGCGTCCGTCCATCATCCACTTCAACCAGTCGTAGCCGCCAGTATGTACCATGAAGTCCCAAAGGCCAGTGAAAGAAACACCGACGATCGGATCGATTTCCCGACTGTACTGAAGTCTTTCGTGGGTAAACCTGTGCTGTAGTAGCGCAGCGACCTGGAGTCCAGCGGCGTAGAATGCGGCCTCTTGGGCTTTGTAGTCATTGGGATCAATGGTGTTGAGGTGGACTTCTGCGAGATTGCACATGAAATCACGGGAGATTATTTCCGCGCATGGGTTAAATCCGTACCGATCCATGCGATGTGAAAACTCCTTGTCGGTCAACTCAAGCCCGTCGTTTACAGCGTAGGCCCGAAGCACATTTTCCGCATAACTGCGACGACCACCATTCTCCGCATAAGCCCGCAAAAACGTGGTCTTGCGAGCTGCTGTGTTCAGGATGTCGGCATTTGCCCGTGCAACCGCTTCAGGAACGTACTGGATAGCCCCCTCACCACTTTGGAACTGTAGGCGCACAGCATCCTCTACCTCTTGATAAGAGGGTTTGTGGTGGTATGTACGGGTGTGATTTGCCATCCTCAAGGCTTCTTTTTTTGGATTGACCCGCCAGTTTCCTTCTTCATCTTGGCTGTAGAGTCCAAGTTTTGCGGTAGCAGCCTCTTTGTCGGTCTCTGAGAACTGGCGCATACCAGCAGAGCGACGAATGTTGCCAGCAACGATGCAAGTAGCAGCCTCATCGATTAACAAGCAGACTTCGACAGGTGTGAGTTGACGGCCAACGGCGCCGTTGAGAACACCAATGACCTTACCAAACATTGAAGGCAGTTTGACTGGATTAGCAGTGCCGCCAAAACCTTTAAGCCTCTCGCCACTGGGGCGTACCTGAGACAGGTCAACATAGACATGACAGTCAGTCGTCCTTAGAGAACTGGTTGCCTGGTAGAGAAGCGCCATATAGGCGTCTCTCCAGCCTTTCCTGGAATCCCCCACCCTGATATGGATCGTATTGTCGTCCCAGATACATTTTGTCTTGGAAAGACCTGCTGTCTTCCCTACAGGTCCAACACTCTTGAGATGTAATGTGCGAGTAACAGGAGGCAGCTTGGCTACGACATGTTCTTCTAGAGTCGCTCCAGTACCAGTTCCCTGCATAGCGAGATCCACGAGAATCCCCAGCGCCTGCAGATCTTCAATATGCAGGTTAGAACAATTGTAGTAGCCATAGAAATTCTCAGGCTTCTTACTCCAATCGGTACCAGCCACCCAGAAGGCACGACCAGAAGGGAAAGCATGTTGAGCCAGAGCCTGTTCACGAACTAGGGCATACTCCTCCTGAGTGTATTTGCCGATTTCTGCAATATCGTTGACAGTCCTGAGCATCGCCTCCTCGAAATTTTCTCGAGTGCCATCTTCCTTACGCCTGCTATACGTCCGACTAAACACCGTCTCAGCGGACGGTGCTGTAGGGCGGAATGGCTGGTCTTGGGTTGGGCGAAATTCTGTCATAGATCGATTGCACGTGAGAATAGTTTACCTGGACATCCTATCATAAAAAAGGCTCCTCGTGGAGCCCGTGTGATAGTTTTTTTAAAAAAACGAGCTTATGTGTCTAAAACACAGCTGACGCGGGTACATGCTTTGAAATCTGGGTCAGTGTCGAATTTACGACATGCTTCATAATTGCTAGCAGCTGTGACGACTGTTCGAATAAACCATGAACCGCTGCCATAGCGATAGAGGATAGAAAAGTTTTGCTGGGGCTGGCGACGGAAGAAATTGAACATCAGTTTTTAGGATTAGGGGTGAAAAAACAGGTTTAAGCACGCTCAGTGGCGAGCATATCTTTGAGGATAATGTCGGCCGTCGCTTCAAGGCGTTCGAAGTAGCTAGCTTGCTGAGTTGCCATTGGAGAAGAGTCAAACTCTTGGTAGCTGGAATCGTAAACGGTCTCTTCGCAGTTGCAGTTGGAACAGGGATTGTTGCAAGTCATGCTATTAATGCGATAGTTCAGTCGAGTTAGGCAAAAGGCTGGAAACATTAGCGTTTGCCTTGCCCGACGTACCTCTTAGAGGATTTAGTCTTGAAGCTGCCGCGCTTCCGTAGGCCATTGCCCTGAGAAGTACGCTTCTTGGGTCCGCCTTGGAATGTATTGGTCTTGGAGAAGAATGCCATGTTTGCTCTCGGTGGATTACTTGATCAGTGTAACATGAAATCAGCCCTTGCGGTCCCACAGGTTCGTAAAACGAAACTCGGGAGGGCTCATCAGAGGAGGGGCATAGGAATACATCTCATGCCAGCCTCGGTTCAGCTTTTCCCACCATCCCTTGCCGCCATGCTCGAAGTCGTAGTTGAAGTACAAAGGCGTAGTCATGGACTCGACTAAGGCGGAGTGTACCTTGCGGGCCATTCGCTTAAGTCGCCAATTCATCCAGTACAGCTGAATCTTGAGGCCGGTGCTGACTAGGATAACTTCAGTTTCCCTTGGCCACAGTACGAATGCAGCGGCTGCAAGAATGATTGTGAGGTAGGTTCCAGTCATTTAGTTCCAAGAGGTGTCGTGATAAGTGCGGAGAATGTTGATGCATGAAGGCAAAAGTTCTCTGGCTGTAATCGTGGCGAGTGCAATTGACCTGGACTTGAGATAGAACTCACGGCGATGCCCGGCACAGTCTTGATAGATGACTGTGTAATCAGAAATCATGAAAACGCTCCAGTACTTCTTGATCATAATGCCTAAAGCCCGATATACCACTCCTCCTTAATTTCTTTTAACACTCGCTCCAGCTCAAGACGAGAGATATGAGCGCGGTTGCCGCCGACATGATCGTAATAGCCTCTGCCGTTGCGGTATTCCACTGAAGCCCATTCTCGGGCTGTCTCGTTCATAGCCCACCCAACAAGATCGTGGTCGTCGCGCAAATAAGCGCCAATAGCAGGGCGCTTGTGGAGGATCAAAGCGGCCATCAGCTTGTCTTGGGTTGCTGGGGTGAACATGTCCAAGTTGTCCACGTCAGAATGTGCTACGGCAAAGCGAAGTGTTGAAGGCACCATTTGATAACGCCCCACAGCATATAACCAGCGACTCTGATAGGCCATAACTTGCCCGACCGTATAGTTCTCATAGGTTGAACCAGTAAGCCCCTGTATGCCTCCTGGAGTGTCTCCAGCGTACCCACGGTTGACGGCGTTGTAGTCGCCCTCTCCTTTTGAGATCAAGTCCGCCAGCGGCTGGAGGCGTTCGTGGATGGCACGGTATTCGGGGTTTGGGCAGAAGTTGTCAGTAGCCTGTGCAGGGAAAGACCCCAGACTTCCTAGTAGCAGGAAAGCTGAGGTCAAGGTAGATCGAAGAGTCATAAATCAGTTGCTGTAAAGTTTTTGTCTAAGTTCTTGAAAACCACCAATAGGTTCCCCGTCGACAACAATGTATGGCACTGACGGCCAATCAGGGTGAAAACCACTTTTTTCTTCATATTTGATTTCCTTGAGCTTCATCAGCTTTTTCGCCTTAACGCAAAAGGGGCAGTTTTCGATGGTCCAGATTTGTGCTTGCATGTTAGTTTTCTTTGGAATTGGCATGGCTTAAATCACAATTCGAATAACAGTTTCAGGAGTGCGAAGGCTTTCTCCCGCTTTATCGGCTGATCGAGCGTTGTACGCAGCCAGCTGATCAATGATCTCATAGCCTTCAACGCCGTCAACGTTTTGGAGATCGGCCTTAAAGCCGTCGAGACCTTGTTTGGTAACAGCGTGAATATTTTGACTTGCCTTCGAGATGAAGCCCAGTGCTTCCTCAGAATACGAGTTAGAACCCACGAGACTGGCGTTTCGAGAAATGTAATCCGAAATGACTGTTGAATGGATGTGTCCGCAGAGGATGTGGGTAATGTTAATGCCCTTGGCAGCGTACTTACCGATCATCGCTTGGACCTTCTTTTGGTCGGTGGCCGAGATCTGATGTCCGTGGATGCCCAGGAATGTTTGGTTATGTATCTTGAACACTACTTCGTTTGCCTCAAAGTCGTGGAAGCGCATGCCCTTGTCTTCAGTAGCCTCGAAGACTGCCTGGAGCATGGCGTAGATGGTGAAGTCATAGCTGTCTGTAGCTACTACATCAACCCATCCCAGGTTGTCCTTGACGCGAGACTCGTTTCCAGTAACGCCAAAGCAGTCAATAAAGAAGTCCGACCGCAAGTCCGTGAGGAATTGCTTAAAGAGATGGACGGCAAGCAAGGTGGCACGAGCACGGTTTGTACTCATGGCCAGCAGCTCATCTAGGCGACGATCGGAATTGAGCAAGTCACCACCGAAGAACACCACGACACGCTCAGCGCCATAGGCTTTGCCGAGCAGCTTGGTCTTCTGAGCTAGAAGTTGCAGACGCTTAGCAGCTACCTCGAAGTCAAACCTGTTCGTTGGCAGGTTGACCAACTCATTGAAATGATTGTCAGAAAGATGCACCACAAGTGTTGCAGCGGCAGGATCAAGGCTGCCAGTACGCCTAGGACAATCAGCAAGCCTGCTGCCATGCTTTTCAAGCTCGACAAGAATGGCTTCGCTGTAGGCTGAGACAGCGTTTTCGATTCGTGCGTGTTCTCTAAAAGATTTATTCTCGATCCTGTTGCGATCTTGTAATGCTTGAGTTTTCTTGGCAAGTCGAACTGTTTCCGTCAGCAATTCGAGGTCGGGTTCAACAGTTCGTACCTCAGTCTTGATATATGACCTTAGTTGATTTGGCTTCGCCAGGTAAGGATGAGCGTCAAAAAGCGCTGTGGCTGCACCTAGGTAAGAGCCGTGCTCTTCGAACAAGGCTAAAACCTCTTCTCTTAGATGACTGATGGGGGTTAGATTTGTCAATGGGGCTCTGGTAGAGTTTCCTTTTCTAGTATATCACATAGAGGTGGTTCGGTTGCCATTATTTGAGAAATATGTTCAATGACGCCATCACTGGTGTCGACAATAACATTAGGGCGCACCAAGGTCCTGAGCTGATTCAGGTAATGGGGTTCAGCCACTACTACGAGTGCCATCACAGAGTGAGGGGTCAGGTCGATAGTAGATACCTCTTCTAGTTCCATGAGACGTTTCACTAGCCATCGAGTGGCTGGGCCTTCGACCTTGTCAAGCAATGGTCTCAACTGATCTCGGAGCCCTGGGCAATGGACGTAAAGACGCAGCATTCTACGTTCCACTGCCGTACGAATCTCGTGAGGCTCTCTGGGCGTCCACGAAGAGGTGGGAACTTCTATTCGTCCTCGTTCCCATTGTTTTGCGATCTGTCCTGCTTCCTTAGCGTTTTTTGATAAAGCACGAGAAGCTTTATCGATGTAGTGAGTTCGCAGGGCTTTGCTTTGCAGGCTATTGATCAGAGATTTGAGTTGTTCCTCAACCGCTATTACCATTGAATTATTCTCAGGGTCAAGCTCTGCTACCCAATGATCAATGATCCAATCAAGCCAGGATGGAGCTGATGCGATGTAGGAGTAAAGATCATCACCTGAACGAATGATCTCGTCAGGATCTTTACCTTCTGGTAGTTTTGCGATATTGATATTAATCTTACCTTTTGAAGCCATCATGCCTGCAGCGCTTATGAATTGCAGCGCGGCTTTTTTGCCTCCATGGTCCCCGTCATAGCAAAGAACAAAGTTCTTAACGCTGCGAGCTAATCTCTCAAGAACAAAGAGCTCAGGGGCTGCAGTACCCTGCATTGCGACCACATTCCTGATACCTGCTTGCCACATGCTTACGACGTCAAGATGGCCTTCAACAAAGATTATGGATCCAGCTTCTCTCGCGGCTTCCATGCCTCTATACTCGTTAAATACAAGGCTTTTTTTAACAAAAAGATTACTTTCCGGGCTATTTTTGTATTTTGGTTGCTGATCTTTCTTTGAGGATCGGCCTGTCCATCCTACCAATTCATTGCGATGGTTATAGATCGGAATTGTTATCCGACCACTAAAGACTCCTCCACTCTTACTTGACAGTTGATCATATTCTTCTTTCGTGGTATTAAACCTGTTATCAAACCCAAGGCCGAATTCGCGAGCAGCCTCTGGACTTATGTCGCGAGCCTGTAGAAGGCCTCGTATCCTACCAGCTTTTGGGTTTCTGATATTTAGCTTAAATTCTCCTTGAACGTGTTCCAAGCGCTGAATATCCTTGGCTCTCTCTGCCCGCCGTTTTTTCTCAGCTTCTGGGTCGACGTTGTCCTTTTCGACTTGGATACCCAGTACAGCAGCCGCAAAATCTACTGCGTCAGGAAAGCTCATCCCCTTTTTCTTTTGGATGTAGCCTATGGCGTCTTCATGCGCTCGACAGCAATGGCAGAAGCAAAACCCTTTCCGGTCACTTATAGTCAAGGATGGGTTAGTGTCCTCATGCCAGAGGCAGAGCGTAGTAAATTCGTGCCCTATCCTTTTCAGGGGGGCACCTGTTGCTTCGATCACAGCAGAGATTGGCGCCGCCTTGATCTTTTCGAGAGTTGATGTTTTTATTCCCATGCCGTCAGTATAGCACCTCAGAACAGAGACGCCTGGACTCTCCCGCCGCCAAAGTCTTTAATTCCATCTTCGAGTTGGATTTCGACCTCGCTCCAGTCAGTTGCGTGGCATCCTGAGGCGTCTAGAAGGGCGTCTACTGATCGAATAGGTATTCGACTGCCAGTGCCTGACAGATAGACTTCCATATTATCAAGGATGCTTTGGTGCTCTTCTGCGACTGTTTCGATGGCTTTGGATGCAATGTCTAGGTACATCTGAGCGAAGTCCATCTCAGACGCTTCTAGAGGTTCTGTAGGCTTTGCCTGTTCCTTTAGTTCAAGGGGCGGGCCAGAACACACTTTTCTGGTTTCCAGCCAGTCTTCCTTGCTGATGCCTAGTTCCTCAGCTACTTCCAGGTCACTGGAACCTCTGTATAACAGCTTGCGTCCTCGAACCCATTGCTCACGCATTCTATGAGGCAGGCGCATCGAATAGGTTCTATCCCTGATGTAGTGCAGTAGTTCGCCACGAATTGTAGGCACCGCCAGGCTAGAAAATCTCATAGTTCTACCTGTTGTAGGGTTAATCCTTTCGGGGTCATACCTGTAGGCGGCTTTGCACAGTCCTTCAAAGGCAACCGATTCCAACGTATGGTAGTCAAGTTGTGTTGTGCGTTGCATTCGCCAAGCCTCGCGCCGAGCCAGATTCAGGTTCTCTTCTGCAAGTTTTTGGTGCTTACGTTCCATCCTAAAAACTTGAGGTTTTCTAGCCATTGGATGTCATCTTTGTTAGATACATTTTACCATAACCGCTGATGAGGGACATCTAGCAGGGGAGTAGAGCCTCGTCCCCAAACCACCGAGGTGATCGTAGGTGGAGTTCTTTGTACCATGTAATTTAATCCCATAGACAGACTATCAACCATGTCATCGTTTTTTGATGCAGGGAATAAGTTAAATTCGTTAATAAACGCATCCAACCATGGGGCGGTATTTGGTAGATAAACATTACCCGCCTCCACCATCGGCACAATTCCCGAAGCTCTTGATACCTTGCTACCATTTCCTTGCGGTTTCCAACCAACAAGACCTGGAACTTTTTTGTACATCATTTGGTGTACAGCAAAGCCGTTAGCAGCAAGCTCGATGATAGTTCCATTTAGTTGGTGCTGTTTATACATTCGAGCAATCATGGCCATCGTGCCGATAACATCTAGGCGTTGGCGCACCATGTCAAGGATGTAAAATTGCGAAGCTGCCTGACCAATAACTGTACCTACCACATAGTCACTCGTGTTGTTGTTAGTAAAGTTACAGTCGACCGATAGTATTACTTGTTGGAATAATGGCAAATCATCGTCGCCCTTATAGTACTGCCACCACGTTGGGTCAAACATGTTACCTCCCTCGGGGGCAGGCCTCTGTTGATATAGAGACGCGAAGTCCCTGCTAGACATTTCTCTCGTCTTAAACAGTTCATGCTTGGTCCAGCCTAACTGAGGGCAGAGCGGTTCATCAATTTCAGTTCGCCAATCAGGCATAACATCACAACCTTCTGGCAAAGCAGGGCGAGAATCGGGGTCTTCGTAAAGAGCTGGAAGATCTACGATAGTCCATCCTTCACGAGACTCAGGGCTGACTTCTTTCTCTTTGTCAAGCAGGTAACCGATTAGGTCATTCTCGCTCCATCGCGTCTGAATAATCACAATAGCAGGAGGTTTACCGTCAGGAGTGACGGTGCGACGAGAGTAAAAGTCAGAGGTATACCAGTTTTGAAGCTTCTGCATAACTCTCGTACTTTCAGCTTCCGATCGGCCTTTTACGGGATCGTCCATAATCAAAAGGTGACCTGTTCGACCAGTGCATGCACCCTCAACGCCAGCAGCCCATAGGCCACCACCAGCATTGGTCTTCCAGTAATTCACCGCTTTGGAGCTTTCATTCAGAAGACCTCCGCCTTCTTTAAAAAAGCTTCTAGCTTCGCCAGAGAATCCTTCTGCCATCTCTCCAGAATATGACGACAGACCAATCGTGCGATCTGGGTGAGCTAGCAGGTATGCTGCAGGAAGAAGTCGGGAGGCTAGTTGGGAATTGTGAGTAGGATTTAGTTTCTTCCCTACAAGATAAAGGCCATCGGGCGAAGATACTTGGATGCACCGTCCCATCTCCCCGTCGAGCGTAACTTCCGCAGAGACAATTCCAATTCGACGGCGGACAGCGTGGCGCTTGACGCGCTTGCGTTCAAGAGTGCAAGGAATTTCAAGATTGGGTTGGAAGCCAACAGTATAGACCGTGGATTTACCTTGAATGCCACTGCTCGACAGACAGGGCTCCTGTGATGTCAGGCAAGGGCGGAACCCCAAGGTAGTGCAAAGGTCCATAATCTCTCCTGCAAGTCTCTCAGAGGCCGTCACAATGCGTGCTCGGCCCGTCTTAGGACACATGCTCCCATCCGTGTCCATCAGGCCAGCCAGGAGGCGCAGGCGCTGGGGGATAGAAGAGCGAAGGTACTCTGCAGGGATGTGCTTATTTTTACGCAATCCAAGGTGCTTAAGCTCGCCGCTAAATCGCCCATTTCCACCCGTTCGCAGACCGTCCAAGCGGTAATACCAGACACCTGTCGTTTTATGTTGAGACTTACTGGTGATCTGGTACCCGCAAGCCTCGACAGCATCTGCGATCGCGCTGTCGGACTCGGGGCCGCAAAACAGGTTTGTACTCGCTGTGCCATCACCCAGCCATACGCCTAGGACATACGGGTCCATGGTTAGGTCCTTGCTGTCAAACTGCACTGCCTCAGTGTCAGGTAACTGGTATCGGGCACGCTCCTTACCAAGCTTACTCCATTCGACTAGCTCACTGGTTTCGACTGTCCGCCACTTGGCCCGTCCTCGATCGTAAACGGTCCATTCGTGATTCAAATGGCACTCAATCGTCTCGCCATTGCCGACGTGAACGAGGGCATTCGATTGCACCTCTGGAGAGAGGGCTTCAACCTCAATCTGGCGACCAGAAGGGTGGAAAACCCTGTCACCGACTCGAAGCTGGCCGTGAGTCGTCCAACCGTTTGTGGTCAGAATTGGAGTGGAATGAGCTGCGAGCTTGCCATGGCGAGGCGGGCACTGGATGATTAAACGGGTGCAGGTGCCGTCAATAACACGCTGAAGCTGTTTAATCAGCTCTGCATGTACTTTGTAAAATCGATAATTTGGATTGACTTTTTTTATGAATTTCCATAAGATAACCCTTTCGGCTTTCTTTACAGATTTCTTCGCTTTTACGTCTTTGACTAGATCACTGCCTGAGGCGGCGTAATCAAGAAAGTCCTTTCCTGCTTTGCTTGCCATGATCAATCCTCGTCTAGTGGAATTTCGTAAGCTTCGTCAACCTCTTCTCCGTCAATAATCTCAACAGCAACCTCTTCGAGTTCGTTGTCAACGACTTCCATTAGTTGGCCTACACCAAGTGATGTCGCCCAGGCCTGACGGCCACTGTCGGAGATGTTAGAAGCCGCCCTGAGTAGTCCCGAAACTAAGCCCATGGGAATTGCCTCGTCTTCATCTTCCGCCTTCTCTAGGCGCTTCTGGATGATTCTTACGATGTCACTCGACACGTCCATCATGTTACGGGCCTGGTCTTCGTTCGCCTGGCGAAAATCATCGATAGCCTGGCGCTGACGAGCTCGTTCGATCTTCTGCGACTGTTTGAAAACAAGCTCCATCTCCCTGCGATCATAAGAGGCCACTCGCCGTTCCCAGCCGAAGCGTTTTGCCCACTGATTAACCGTTCCCGCTGACACCTCGATATAGACCGCAGTTGAGGGGATATCCCTGTGCTTGCCGCAGTTCAAATAATACAAAAAGGCCTTGTATTCCTTCTCGTTTTCATGTCTACCAGCGTCTCTTACCCGATAGCCTCGAGTGAATGCCCAGATAGGCCCTGGCGCTACCTCTGATTGAACCTCTTTCCAGGAGCCAGGGTCATTGTTCACGACTAGAACCTCTCCATGTCGGGCTAGTATGCCAAAGCATTAAAAAAGCCCCCGAAGGGGCGTAGCCAGTAACTTCTTTTTCCCCAATGGGTTTTTCGAGTTATTGGCTACCGATATCAGAACAGACCTGGAATGATCTGACCAGTCAGGGCGTAAGCTCCAATTGCTGCGACGATACCCAGCATAGCGAGGCGACCATTTAAGAGTTCAGCGTTGTTCATTTCTGTTCAGCGATAGACTCTTCAGTTTACCACATCACGGAACTTCATTTAGGCCAGAACTCACTAAAACTGATTCTCACCTTTTCGAGGCCTTCGAAACGAAGCCGTCCCACTACCTCTGCAGCTTTTTGAATGTTATCAATTGTAAGGGGTTCTGTAGTTCCTATAGCCCAGACTTGAGAGACGAAATTTACATTGATAACCAGCAGTTTTTGTTTTTCGAAATAGTGGAAAGGAGTTTCACCTTCCTGCAAGTAATCGATCAAGACTGCCCTAAAATCCTCGGGATCGAGTTCAAGGTTAGGAAATTGATGAATCATGAGAATGCTGCCTCCGAAATCGTGGGGAACTGTTTATCAAAGATGGACTTAATAGCACATGCTACCAGACGATGTTCATCCTGCGTCTCGATACTGCAACGAGCCTGCAGATAGTGGAGCCATGAGCGGAGCGTGCCATTCATATAGAGGCGGGTCGGAGTGCCTAGCGGTAGGATGCTGCGAGCGCATTCTTTAGCAACACCTTTACTGAGCATATACTCGTAGTAATCAAAAGTGTTGTTATAAAGCTGCTGAATTTGCTTTTCAGCGAGGCTTACGAATTCAGGGTCAAGATCATCGTGGCTGGCTTGTTTGTTCTTGAGGTCCTGAGACCGCAAATGAGGCAGGCCGATGGTACCGAGCTGGTCAACAGAGCTATACCGCTGACTAAACTCTTGAAACGAGAATGATCGGTGGCGCAGGATTTGGGCGGCAATAGCCCGAGTTGTCTCGACCTCGACCACCATATTGGACATCTCTAGAGGGCTCCAGTGCTTGTGCTTCATTAGATAGCGGAGCAGGCGAGGAGCAGTCTCAATATTCTGCTGATTATTTGGGTTCGAGACTCGAGCGCAGTAGGTTACGATAAACTCGGACTCTGCCAGCTCGGTTAGGTCGGCAACATTGTGCTCGCGTTCATTTTCAAAAAGCTGGATAAGATTTTCATCAGACAGCCTGGAAGTACTGATTAGACGTGCGTCGTGGACTTCGTGTTTCATAGTTGTTTGGGCAGAGTGAGGGGGCAGAGTGAGGGGCAGAGTGACTGAAAGGCGATCAGCGATTACAGAGAAGCCATACAGCATTCAGCAGAAGAACGAGAGTAAAGACAACATTCAGCAGAAGAACGAGAGTAAAGACAATCAGAATTGGAGAAAATACCCAAATCCAAGGCCAAGCAATTAGACCCGTTAGCTTAAGCACGACAAAGACAGCGGTCAAAACTTCAGGTAATCCCATTTAAAATGTGAAGGTAATGTTTTTTTTCGTATGCCATAGGAGATCAGAAAGCGTCTTCTGTGGGCTCATCCAATATAACATGTCGATACCCAGAAGGCAACCCTAACTTCTTGATGGTAACTTCAGGGGCAGGCCACTCCTGTCTTGTCAAGGAGTCTTTGTATCGCCGAATAGCGCTAACGGACTGGTTTTTGCCTTCCTGTAAGAAGTCTTCATCTGCTACAAGGATGTCCGCAACATACGGGGGCTTCTTCTCGACAACAGCAAATTCAAATCCCCATTCGCCGCCAAAGGCGATCTCAGCGGCCTTGACGTAGAATCCAGATTGAAAGATGTAGCCAAGATCAACCGACTTCCAACCGAACTTTTCTACTTGAACTGCATCAGTAGTTTTCAAGTCAAGGATCATTCGCCTATCGAAATCGACGCGATCGAGGCGAGCTTTGCATGGAACACCTTCCCACTCAAAGTAAACCGAGACCTCGTTGTGCCTAATGTAATCGGGCTGTGAAGGGTCGAAATATGCCACCCGTTGCAGACTAGCAGTCATGCCTTCTACTGCGGCATAGTCGTCCTCTGAGAGACCTGTACGGCGGTCCAAAGGCTTGCCGTCTGGATATAACAATGCTTCGAGGTCTGACTTCTTTGCGGACTTCTTATAGGCAATCCCTTTACTGTCCAGGGCTTCTCTTATTTCAGGCACTGTTAAGTCCAGCTTTTCCTTAGATCTGTCGAAGTACGATGCGTCAAAAGCCTTTCTGCCATCCAGAAGCAAGGTATGAGCAGCTGTGCCCAGGGCCATCGCGGGAGTATTTATTCGTTTTTCTTTCAATTTCGCCTGATAATGGGCTGAGCTCTTCAGGATATGCTTGAGAGAGCTTTGGTTCAGTCCAGGAGCTCTGCGGTATTCAAAATCTGACTCGTTGTAGCGAACCTCAAACGTCATAGGGGAACTGAGCTCTTTGCATCAGTATATCATCTCGTAAATCTTGATATGCCAAACAGAGTCTGCTTTTTTAGCCTTTTTCCACTTGATTTCAAGCTGTGAGATAATGCTCACTCGGTCGTCTGTCCACAGGACGCCGTTAGCGCAGTCCATAAGAGCTCCTGCCACGTTGTCCAGGTCTCCGCGACCTTCGCCCTCGACTTCCACTTCAACGCGAAGAGGACCCTCTAAGGGGTCCCCTGTGTACTGCTCTTTAATAGATGCCAGCATCTCTTTACGTTTATCCAGATAAGCCTTCGGCATGTAAGCATGCCCCCTTGCTACCCTCGGCCTTGCCTTACTAAAAAGAGGCTGATCGATTCGTAGCTCAGTTATCAGTTTCAAGGCCAGCAGTCAACTAGCCCAGTATGCCTATACAGCACAAAACCTCACCACACTTGGGCGAGGTCTTGGCGGCTGCGGCCCCTGCAGGGAGTGCAAAAACAGATGCTATTCCTAGCGTCCTAGGGCAGAGCTGCGACGTAAATATTGTACCTATTCACATTTACTAGACTCCTGGTCATCGCAGGAACCCTCTGGACCCAGGACGCAAGTATTGCCGTTAGCTTTAACTCCTAACAAGAAGCCGCGCTTCTCGATCACTTTAATAATTTCATCAGGATCGGAGTCAGAAATGCCCCTGTTTCTTAGGATCATATCAACTTCTTCTGAAGAAAGCTCGACAGGACCTAGATTCGGGTCCCACTCCCAATCACCGCCGTCATCCCAACCGTCGAGTGGTTGATCGTCGACGTCACTCAAGCCGTATTCATTCAAGAGCTCTTGGCCAGCAGCCGCCATGTGGGCAGCATCTTCCAGGACGTCTTCGTAGGTGGCGGCAAAAGGAACTTTTTCGGTAGCAATCTTGAGGAGTACTAAGTACCCGATAAGGTCTTGCAGGGTGTCTTCGTCGACGCCAGAAGTGCCAGATGTTGAAATCCGACTCAGTTTGTCATCGATCCTGACCTTGATCTGCTCAACAGCATTAGACTTGGAGAAAATACGGCTGGGGTTAAGAGCCGAATCTCCGTACTTGCGGTTTTTCTCGAGCAAGAGGTCGCGAACAGAGTCGCAAACTTCGTTGATCTTTTGTTGGGTGTTAGTCATTTAGAGGATTCTTCGCGAATGGATCGATTGTCCCGCACGGTGACGGTCTGATGGCCTTTGGCGTTCTTGGGCACGTAACAGGTAATCCCTGTTGGGCTCCATTGTATCACTACAGCCTTGACCCATCCGCCCCCAGAGTAAATCTTAACAGGTGTTTGCTTTCGCATAGACCTTAAAGGCTGAGGTTCCTGGGCCATCCATTCAGCCGCTTTCAGGGCAGAAGCCTTATATTTGATTGTTCCGTCTTGAAGCTGCCTCATCAGTTAGGACTCCTTGTTTTGCAGGTAAAATCTGAAGCCAGAAAAATCATGGCACGATCGGTGTGATTGCGCCAAATCTTTTCCGCTTCGATCCAGTTTACAGGATTGGTTTTCTCCATGTTTGGCCACAGCAAGACCACAAACTCTCCAGCTCTTTTGTCAGGCCTTTCCTGAGCTTCTAGCTGTTCGTTTAGCCAAGAAGTATGAGCTCTTTCCTTGCGCTTCCTTTTATCTCTACGATTCTTATTTGTCATCGGCCCTCCTGAGCCATTTCCAGTTGAAAATGAGAAGGCATTCGTCCATTGACGCCTGCAACCGCTTTAATAACAGTAGGAACATTGGCTCGGCTGTACCGAAGAACCCAAAAGTCTTTTTCCGAGTTATATCTGAGAAGACCTTCGCTTGTCATCTCACCCAGAACCTCATCAACACAAATTTCAGCCCAGGTGCGGCCTTCTTCGTCATCTTCGTCAATCTTGAGGTCCTCTGTTGAACAGACTGCTGACAGCGCATGCACGACCTCGTGACTCTTGATGGCTGTTCTAAACATCAGCACCGCCCATACAAAGGGACGTACTACAGCTGTCGTAAGCTTTGGGGTATCGTCGAATACCGCTCCAACCGTTCCTGGGGCTAATTCAGCTTGCTCGAGTGTAAAAAACATTTGCCTCCTGTTTGCTGGTTTCATTGTAGCATAAAAAAACCCACTGGGTTTTGCCAGTGGGACTTAAGGGAACGTTACGACAACGATATAAAAGGGGTAGCCTTTTTAGATTGCCGATCAGAAGGGAGCTTCGTCAAAGTTACTCGCTCCAAAAGCAGCAGAACTCTCTTCGCGGCGAGCTTCCATAAAGGTCACACTAGCATTTTTTACGTCCAGATAGGTGCGGTCATTGTAATCGCGTTGAACGAGTTGACCACGCACACACACACGGTCACCACGCTGCAGGCGCTCAGCAACGATCTCAGCTTGCTTGCCGTTGACCTCGACGCTATAGAACTGCCCTTTGCGCTCTTCACCTTGTTTTACATAAAAGTATTCTTGGTCGACCACGCTGAATTTAGCAAGTTGTCCACCGTTGTCAAAGGTGCGAAGCTGAACAGCGGAGCTGCCCTCCTTACATGTGACCTTGCCGCCTAAGCTAATTGCTGCCATGTTTAAGTCTCCTTCAGGGGGTTACCAGTACAGTATATCATATGACCTCCTGACATCTAGCAATAGCAGTCTTGATTACTCTGGAAGCCTTGTTGCTTCCCATGTTGACGCGCCTGGCGGAGGTGTCGATACGACCGCATTCAGCGTAAACCAGCATCAGGTCTTGAGTATGGGGTTCTATACCAGCTTTAGCCATCACATCACGTAGCATTTTGATACTTTCAAACTGACTACGAGGCTTCTCTTCCTCGCTAGGAGAGGAGATTATTTCACCAAGAGTTGCTCCCTCTTGGTTTTTACTGATGCGGGCGTCGAGCGAAGTCATGTTAAGAACTTGCATTGCTCTAAGCGTGATTGCCGGATCTTTAGGAGCGATTTTGCCTGGCTTTTCACCACGATAGGCAGCGTAAGCAGCTCTGAGAGTATTCTCGGGCACATAGATAGCTGAGAGGTGACCGCTTAACCAACGAGATACCCGCTGACGAATCCAGGGCACAGCGCAAGTAGACAACTTAGTGCCACGTGTCACATCAAAACGTTGAACCGTTAATGACAGCCCGAGACAACCCACCTGCAGCAGGTCAACAGTAAGCGGACCGCCCCAATGCAATGAGTGACTACGTCGCATCAGTTTCTCTACGGTACTAGCCACCAGCAAGAGATTGCCTTCAACGATGCGGTCAAAGGTGCGGCGATATTTCGCTGTTCCTTCTTTAAGGCCAGACAGGCGCTGAAGAAGGGCTTTGGTCTGTTCCGGTTCTAGTCGGCGCCTACCTGCTTCATTCAACCAAGCTGTTACATCGTTTGGCATAAAAGTTTTTTTTCGGGGATAGAACAATTGTACAGCATAGAAAAAGCCCCGTCAAGTGACGAGGCCTAGGGTTTAGATTACTTTACCCTTGAAGAACCGAGCTAAAGAATCAGCGGCCCTTATGACGTCACCATTGTGATCCTTCCTCCGATTGGATTGCGGGGCCGTATTGGGCGTTGAGCTCAACTGCGGTTTTCTTTGCGAGGGTTGCGAGTCCCTTGCTCCAGTCGCCTCCGAGCTTGGAATTGACGATATTAACGAGGGCGTCGATAGCGACTGTGTGGATATCTTTCGCCAGAGCTGCTTCGCGAAAGGATTCTTCCGTTACCTCAGAAGGGCCATCAGAAGCCGCTGCAGGGGCTGGCTTGGGAGCAACCTGGGCGACTGCAGGTGTTGGAGCAACCTGGGCGACTGCAGGCGTTGGAGCAACCTCGGGCGAAGCTTTAGGAGCTAGAGCGGGAGTCCCTTGAGCCAGCGCCCCTGGATCGGCTAAGCCTGCCTGGTCCATCTCATCAGCCGATGCGATACCAGCGATCACATCAGCGAACCCACGACGCAAGGCCAGAGTAGTGGTTGCCTTTGCCAGCATCGTCTCGGGGAACTTCTTCCACATCGGATTGTTCTGACTGTAGGCATCAAAGCGACAACTCGCAGTGAAAGGATAATCGGCGCCCTTGCGGTAAACGCGGACCAGACATGCGAGTGGTGGAGTCTTTTTCAGCCAGAACTCAGACGGATTGCCATCTTCGTCATAGAAAAGAACCTCCATGCCGTTCAGCTCTTTGGTCTGATTGGCGAGCTTCAGATAACTATCGATACCTGTCTGGATGGCCATCTTGCCGCCACGGACAACCGCATAGATCTCTTTTCGTAGAGGATCCAGGCCAGACGAAAGGCAGACAGCTTCAAAGAGCGCCTGATCTGCAGCGGAAAGGCCTTTGGCTACGGTGTTGAAGACCAGCGTCTTAGTCTGATCTGACCACTTGTTCTGTTCTGCCATACTGATTCAGGGGGGAATTACCTTGTCAGTATAACATGCGAAAGCCCTACCTGAGTGCGGTCAGATAGGGATTCGTAATATTTCCAGGACAACCTCGTGCGGAAGGCTGCTGGCGGCTTGTTTGATGTTACCTTCGGCTTTCGCCGTAGGTGTGTTTCCAGTCTGGTGGCTGGCTACTTGAGCATATTGCCTAGGGCGATTAAAGCCTTCGGGATAGAGTTACTAGCAGCTCCCGCACGAGCTCCAGTTGTGAATCAAGTTAGCTTCAGGCTCATAACGCCCGTTGCATGCTGACAGTATACCACACGCCGTCGTGGTCAGTCGCCATTGAGTCGGTCGTCAATAACCTGTTGGCGCTCAATAGCCTCCTGAGCCCTTCTGCCAGCACGTTTTCGGGCGTTCTGCCTGTTCTTTTTGAACCGCTCGTACTCACGTGGATTCTCGTCCTTGTACAGCGTAGCAAAGCCGAACAGGTAAAAGCGTGGCCATACTTTCGTCGGCCCCAACATAGCCCAGAGATCGGGCTCCTTGCTGCGGTTGTGCATCAGATATTTTCCGATAGCACGACCCTCTTCCTCGTAGACAGGGCGGACCTCGTCTCGCCAGTTCAATGGCCTCTTGAATCTTCCCATGCCGCAGTCTTCCTAACCCCTCTTCCCCTCGTGCGCGTGTATTGGTTTTATATTAATATATTAATATATAGAGGGCCTGGCCAGCTGTCCACAAAATCTGGCGAGCTGTCCAATTTGAGTGGACAACCTGCCAGGGTCGACAGTGGACTGGATTTCCACTTTTGTGGTAAAATGACAGCAGCTGCACCCCCTTCTCATGCGAGTCAAAATTCCCAAATTTGCCGATGGTTTTACCCAGGTTCCAAACGCTCTTATCGAGTCTCATCTTTCGGCAGGCCTCAAGCTCAGCTGGATCAAAATCGCATCAGTGGCCTACAAAGCTGAATCAGGCCTTGTAGATGGAGGGCTGTCTGGAATAGCAAAAGAGCTCAATATCGCTCCCTCAACGTTTTACAAGTCTGTACAACGCCTACAGGAAGCAGGTGTGCTTGTAATGGACAACCAGGAGCTAAATCTAATAGTTCCCGATCAGCCACTGAATAACGAAAAGGAAGAGCCCGAAAAGAAACTGGCACTCAAGAAAGAGCCAGAGACGATCGCGGAAGAGATTGACCAACAAGCAAAGCGCAAACCAAGCGGTGTTACGCAAAAAGAAAGCATGGCTGCCATAGCAGAAGCTTGGAACGAAGCCAAGCCTGAGCAATACATGCTGATGGATAAACGCATGCACCCCTCAATGTTTATTGCGATTGAGACCCATGCCAAGCGCTTGAAGATTGAGCGACCTGATTACCCTGAAATGATTCGTTACATTCTTTCAGCGTGCAAAGAAGACTCTTTCTGGAAAAGCAAGTCATTCAAAGGTAATAACCTATTCGGCTGGGGTAATGATATCGAAGACAAGAAATTTACCAATGTCGAAAAGCTATATCGCGAAGGCAAAGCCTCTGACCGCTTCAGTTTTAAGGATCACCGAAAAGTTCTGGCCTGGTACAATGAAAAGTGGCCTGAGATTACCTGGACTGAAGTCAAAACGATGCCCGTCAATCAAGTATCTGACGCTTGGCATCATGACGTCAACACAGAGCCAGACGGTACCGTAATCCTTTACACCCTCGAAGGCGCCGATAAATCTTGTGAGACTTACCACTGGACAGGAAAGGAGTTTAATCGTAGAATGCGCTACACTCCCAACTAATTGGCTACACTGAAAACCTACCCCCTTACCCCTTCTATGCCATTTCCTTATTACATTCAAAAAGCCGTGGAGCTTGGCCTCCTTAAAGCCGAGGAAGACAAGATTACCGGCTGTCGTAAAGACGAAGTAGAGACGATCCTCGGCATGGCTCGAATCATCGAAAAGATCCAGCCAACAACCGTAGCCAAAGAAGAAGATACTACCGACCAGGAAGCAATCGTACTGATCAGGGTCCTTTCCTCTCCTAGTGGCGTTGCTAGGGAGTTGTGGGGAGACTTACGAATCGCGTTCGGCGTGGGGCACGGGCAGGCTATTCCTAGCGCCCTTTGGTCAACCGATTTGTTCCGCACCATCGGTCGTGAAATCGACTTGACCTTTATTGGCGAACGGGACGGTTCTACCATTAGCAGAGAAGTGTTGATCCGCAAGTACTCAGAGCTCAATGAAGGTAACCGCCCTGTCGGAATAGCCGAATTCAACCAAACGATTAGCCAGCTTTCTGACAAAGAAAGTATGAAAGCTTACGGCAACGATGCTTCTGAATGGAATGTGGCCTTGGACTTGCTTCGGCAGGCTCGTGTCCGAGCTGTTTACGAGGAGACGCAAAACGCCGTTGCTCAAACAGACCGAACCAAAGGAAAGATTGAGCATCAAATCGAGTTTCAACAGCAAAAATTGATGGAATGCCTTGGCATGCTCAACGGTTCCATCGGGAATCAAGGCAACGCTGTAGATGCTATTGAAGATCTTTTTGCTAACGACGAGTCAAGCGTTATCAACAAAATCATGGGCAAACGTCAGGGTATTGAGCCTATCTCTACGGGAATGCCCGCTTTTGATATTGACATGCAGGGAGGAGTTAGAAAAACTGGGCAAAATGCTGGTGGCCGCATCTTCGTATTAGGAGCTCGTCCAGCTGCAGGTAAAAGTATGTTGCTGGTCAATGCCTTCGTCAACCTTGCTGCAGGAGGGCTGACTGTTGGCTTCTTCTCTGCTGAGCTCGATAAAGATGAGATTTATTCTCGCATCTGGTCCTCCGCTACTCACACCTGTAACAGCAACACCGAATGGGTTGAGTCTGATAATTTAGAAGATCCAGGGACTGCTCCTGAACGCGATGCAGAATGCGTTGCATTGGCAGCTCAGAAGATCCAAACGAATGGAGGCAAAATGCTGATTGAAGCACCGTGGGCGATCAAGACGGATGAACTGGTCAATTCCATGCGATCGATGAAGGCAAAAAACCCTGAACTTAGGGCTGTCTTTATTGACCACTTTCATTGTCTTGGTCGACACAAGGGCGCATCAACACAAGAATCCGTAATGCTTGAAGAAAGAGCTTATATGCTCGTATCGGCTGCAAAGGAACTTCAAGTTGATTTGATAGTCGCTGCTCAGCTCAACAGGACAGGACAGAACGACATCTCCAACCCTATTCCTGATCAGTCATGGCTTAGGGGCACCGACGCACTGGCTCACGTCGCCCATGCTGTTTGGATTTTAAGAAAAGAGCCAAGGCCCAAGGGTGATGAAGAAGGGTTGAACCAAGACAAAAGCAGACCAGTCGAGATCTGGCACGTTAAAACGAGAAAAGGTCAAGTCTATTGGAAGGATGGACTTAAGCGTAAAGTCAAGGGCTTCGTTGACTGTTCTAAGATAACTATGGACTGGGGATACTCCTCCGTGAAAAGAGAAGGAGACAGCACCGTAGCCTATTTACGGTAAACTGTTCCCAGACGAACATTGGTAATGAGACAGACTCTTTTTGAAACTTACGCAGCACTATCGGGTTTGTATATTCGCGGTTGTGATCTGGTAACCACATCACTCTGCCAGCTCCTGGTTTTTATTAACAACTTCCATAAAGAGCTTTTTTCAAATCTTAGTATCAGGACGCTTCGCCTTATCCATCTCGAATCGTTCAAGAAGGCCGAGGAAGAGATTCTCCAGATGCAGCAAGCTGAAAAAGATAAGATAACCTCAATAGAACTTCAGCTTTTAGCATCGGCTCAAAAGGTCCGAGATCATGCAAAGGACTATGACGACTGGACCGAGCAGCATAGCGAGGCCCTTGAATCAGTTGGCCAAGCTTTGGTCGAGGCTTGCGGATGGGACCCAGAGTCAGTTGATCGGTATATGCAAGAAGTCGTGGAGCCAATCGACGGCATCGAATGGGGTTAAAATCAAATGTGATATACTGTAAAGGAGTCCAAAGGGGGGGCTCAGTAGCGAAGGTCGGGGTTAATACCTCGGCCTTTCGTTTTGTTAAAGCTGACCGCGCTCTACCGCTGCTTTGATACCAGACATTTTCAGAAACAAACCGACGGTTGCCCCGTTAGTAAAGATTGGTTTCGCATAGCAGATGACTTCACCATTTTCACGAAGGTGCATCGTAGGAGGTATCGCACTACCAGTAGAGCGGATCGTGCCTCGATCCCAGATATAACCGGGCAGCCAAGATAAGACTACTTGGACAGAGCTTGCATCTATGGGCATGACGATGGTGTAATCAAGGTAGTGTACCAAGAAAAATAGATTTATAGAACAAGTCTGTTAATTAAGATTAAAAGACGGGTGCGTCAAGAAAACTTCATCCACCATCCATCCTTGCCTGATTTATCAATCAGGTATAATGCGACTAACAATCGCGAAACGCTTCATGCCCCGGAAAGTCAACCCAAGAGGCAAGGTCGAGGGCCACCCCCTTAGGCATACATACAACGGCATGCACGCAAGATGCTACAACCCGAACGATCGCTGCTATCCCCGCTACGGAGGCAGGGGGATCGAGGTGTGCGAGAGATGGTCAAGAGGGCAGTCTCCAGTCGCTCAGGGCTTCTGGAACTTCGTGGACGACATGGGCGAGAAGCCTGCAGGTATGACGTTGGATAGGATCGATAATAATAAAGGTTATTCTCCTGAGAATTGCCGCTGGGCACCTCCTGACGTCCAAAGGGAGAACAGTGACATCGCTCGCGGTACCAGAACCAATCGCACCAAGTTGTCAGAGGACGACGTTAGGCTCATCAGGAAAGAGTACATCAACTATGGTTCGACATCCAGCCTGGCGAGTCGCTTCGGGGTTTCTGAATTAACGATCTACAGAATCGCCAAGAGGAAGAGTCAGGGGCATGTCATCTGAGGTCGCAAAGCCACCCATCTTTGCCAGATCCGTTGATTAACCACCTCTCCATCAGATTCTTGCGGGAGTACTTCTGGAACTTTCCGTCCGTAGGCCCTGCCTTAGGATAACCGCCGCCAACCAGGTTCAACTCGCCAAACGGGTCATGAACGTGGAAATACTTGTCATCATAGCCGATCAAGCATACCCAATGGCCACCACCGCTGGGTTGGTCAACCGTTCCGTGATGAAGGATCCCGATCGGCACAGGAGTGTCGCTGTCGAGGATCTCAAGAAGAAGCTTTTCGGAGCCATCCATACGGAACTCGGCGGCAAAGCCCAGGGAGTGTGCGGCAGCCACCTGCGCCTCAGAAGAGACTGAATCTCCGAACCTGAACACCTCGTTCAAATACCAGTCGTCATCGCCCTTGATGGCGTCAGGATTAATGTAGGCCAGAGCCATGGCCATAGCAGAAGAGAAACAAGAGCGCTCGCCATGCCCAGTCTTGCTGTCACGCTGATAGAAGTAAGGCACTTGCAGTGGGAACTGTCCCCGAACTGGCGGGGATTCTGTCACTTCTTCGACCACAGCAGGAGCATTCCTGTAAGCAGCTTTAAACTTCTTTAGTACCCCAAGACCAAGAGAAGCCTCTAACTCCCTCCAGGCTGCAATCTGATGCTTCTCTTCTGCATAGTACAGAGCAGCGTCTTCCAAGAATGACTTGAGACCAGAGCTAACAGAGGCGCAAGCAAGCTCAGCCTCTGCATCGCGCCGCCTAACAAGTCCAGGCATAGGGCCGTTGCCACCGTTAACCCATTTAGGCAACTCTTCCTTAAAGACGGGGCACTTTGCTTCGCCTGCGTTCAGTCGTCGCCTAAGCGTTGAATCCTCAAGAGCAAACCAGCCACAGTTGTAGGTAAAACTGACCAAAGCGTCGAACTCGTACTGATTCAGCTCGACGGTAATCAACATACTGACAGCCTCTTCAAACTTTGCGAGGTCTTCCTTTAAATACGCTCCGGCTTGTTCAATGTTGATCACAAAGCCTGGCTTGACCTCTGGCCCAGTATGGCCATAGCCAATTGTCCACGGATCCCCACCAGTCCCAGGATCTGGGTAAGCCTCCAAAACCAGGCCCTCATAATCCTTGATAAGCTCAATGCCAGCAGGGGATGTGTTCATGGGATTCTCGCACCGCGGCTAGGCTACCGATCAAACTTCGGGGCGTTTGTAGAGCAAGATCGTCTCGACACGATCAGCTGCAAGCAACCCAAGGGCCACAAGAAGCTGCATACCCGCAACCAACTCTTCGTCATCTAGCCTTACGACGGGAGATTCTCCGATACGCTTCAGAAGACCTTTGACGCTTTGGTAAGCCATGAGTTGACCTTCGGCGGCCTGGATTTTGGCCTCTAGCTCCGGGTTCGCTAGCGCAGCTTCTTCGCTCCAGTCATCGGGTACTTCGGGCCAGGCGATATCTCCTTCTGATTCAGCAAAGAGACGAATGCCGCTAAGCTCCTGGTCGGAGAAACGCAGAAGCAATTCGGACGCCGCAATGGCTCCAATTTTGTACATATCGGCACGACGCTCGCCCTCTTGACGCAGAATCCTGAGGCAATACTGTTCTGGGTCCTGATAAGTGCGCCGACAGTATTCGACGATCCCATCGATAGCCCTGATAGATTTTAACGTAACGTACAGTGAGTTTTGAACGGCCATTTCAGGCGTGGCATACAAGTTGCGCTAGTGTACCATTCAGGCACGAATCCAGACTTCGCTTCCACCTGCCTGCAAAGTTTGGCGATAGTAAAGGGCATCCTGAGCCAATCTTACGTTGAGGCGAATCTCTTCGGGTGTTGTTCCAACCATCAAAGTCTCATCACCCTTGGCGCGAACACCGAGCACCAGCTGTCCAGAGCTGCCAAGGTACTGGGTCTGAGCCGTGCCTGGTACATTCTGCGTATTGTTAACAATAACAGTAACGGGAACGTTAGAAATCAAGATTCCTCCTTCAAAGTCGGCAGAGCCAACCTCGAAACCATAAAGCCCGGATCCGGCCACACCTACGCTAGCCTGAACTGTCGCAGAAGCGGGACCGCGTTGGTCAAGCTCGCTGGTGTACGTTACTCCGGTCCTCCTCTCAAGGGTGATATCGTCCACAAGTTGGCCAGTAGTAGGGTCAAGGAGCTGGCGAAGCACAAGGGTGCGGGTTGTTCGGTCAAACTCGTACAAGCGGCAGGTGCCTTCAAATGAACTGGCAATCGCAATACAGTTCTGTCGGCCCGACCCGGCATTAACGACCGTACCAACAATAGGGATCTTCTGTGCCATAGCGGAGCATGGCATCAAAGGCGTAGCTTCCAGGCCCTGACCATCAGCGCCGGAATACGCAGAGACCAAGCCTTCGGCTAAGAATCGAGTGGCACCTCTTGGGTCATAGTCAGACAGGTTGTTACCAGTTGCATCTTGGCTGTCTAGGACAATAGGAAAACCTGGCCCTTGGATCGTAAACTGTCCAGGTATCGTGTTATTGCTGCCCTGAATGTTGCTGTTGTTGTAGTACCTAACCAAGCAGTTCTGATAAAGGCTCGACATATTGGCACTCCTGGGCCAAGTAATGCCGTCATTCGTCAAAGGCATGATCAAGCGACTATCGTAAAAGCGCTGAGCGCCTGTACCCATATTGGCATGAACGCAAGCCATTATAGGCTCTGTTGCCCTGATGCGATATTCCTCGTTACCATCAAGAACCAATGTAGTCTTAGCGAAAGGGGCCACCTCGATATTCTCTTGCCCATTGACCGCTGCACCTGTCAGGCCATCTTCCAGTTTAATTATCGAAGGGACAGGGCCGCATACAACGTGGACCAATCCGCGGTTAGAGCCGTTTGGATCTTGGCTATTTCGGAACGCAAAGAAGAACGTGTCGCGGAAAGCGAGTCCCAGCGAGAGCAGGGGCATCGGTGATTCGTAGGTTGTAGAGCCATTAGTCCTCCGTTGCTCAGAATAGCCGTAGCCTCCTTCGGACATTGTGATGATATTGCCAGGCTCGCAGACCTCGATGACGAAGGTTTCTCCGTCAGCCAGAAAGAACGGCCCTTGAGACGGAATAGCGGCGAGGTAGTCGTTGCCGTTGTCATAGACCAGTACAGCATTGCCATCGCCCAGGCTGGTAACTTGTACAGCACCACGCTCCTCGAAGGGCTTGGGGTTGCCGGGATCGCTTTGGACGTAGTCAGAGGCAACGTAGCCAACCGCAAGTACCGTACGACCGATGTTACCTTCTTCGACTCGAATATTGTTCAGGGCCAGCAGAGTGTATCCGGGAACCGCGGAATCCGTCGCGACTAGGTAGCCGGCATCATTGACCAGCTCAGACACATTGTCACCCGGCTGTAAGTTATCTCCGGGCGTCCACTGGCCTAACGATTGATCCCAGGTCAATGCCTGCGTGTCCGTTGGCGTACCGGTCACATTGGCCAGATCTTCAACAGCAAAGTCGTCAATAAAATCCGCCATGCGGATCTTTCTCGTCTTATAGGTTTGGCCACCGTCGTCGGTGTAGCTGACCATAAGCAGCGAGTCATCTGACGAGTCGTCAATGCTGGAGAAACTGGAGATTTTCATTTCTTTGTGGTCTTAGGCCGCGTGGGGGTTTTGCGAGAAGTCTTAGGCAGTTGAGCCACGACTTGCTTCTTTAAGTCTTCCGGTACAGGGATTTCCTTGACTACGTCGATTTGCTGAAGAAAGTTTCCTAGTGCTGCACTGGCTAATCGCATCAACATTGGGTTGTCTGCTTTCTTTGCCGCCGCATAGGCTTCAACGAATTCGACAAGCTCCTCCTTAGGGGTAGCCATGAAAAAAGGGAGCAATTTGCTCCCCAAGTGTTCCGATCAGTAGATTTCGGATCAATCCGATTCTTCTGTCTCGATGAAGGTCTTAGACATGACCTTGATGGCGCCGTTTGCTTGGTCAACCACCAGGAACAGGTAGTTGGCGGGCTCGGTCTGAGCGACGGTTGAACCGATCAACTCGTTAACATTGTCTCCTTCTGAAACAAAGTTGCCATTAGTGATGCTCGTCTCAAGGGAGTCGACGGCGGTCTCAAGTTCACCAAGGGCGGTCTTAACACTGACGTTGTCACTAATAGTGCTACCGGAGAAGGTTCCCAGGTTGACGTCACCGTTAGAGGTGCCTTGTGCCGTACGCAGAGCAGTGATCTCAGCTGCGTTAGCCAGAACAGCGGACTCGGAGCCGCTACCAGCTTCGACTGCTTCCAAGGCCGTCTCCAGCTCTTGCAATGCCGTCTTGACAGAGCTGTTGTCGGTGATTGTTGCACCGGTAAAGCTGCCCAGGTCCGTGTCGCCATCAGCAGTGCCAATGGTTGTCAGGATGTCAGCGATATCTGCAGCGGAACCAGAAGCGCCAGTCTGCAGGTTAGAGATTGCAGTCTCGTTGGCTGCGATCCGTGTCTCGTGATCAGCTAGCTCGGTGTCGTTCGTCGCGATGTTCGCGGCGTTCTGCTCGGCCTTGGTCTCCAGAGACTGAAGAGCAACCTTGATGTTAGAGTTGTCGGCGATCGTAGAACCGGAGAACAAGCCTAGGTCAGTGCTGTTCTCACTAACGCCTGACAGGGTTGCCAGGTCAGCAATGTCCTGCAATACAGCAGTATCAACACTGATGACGTTACCAGTGATGTCAATGCCAGTACCTGCGACTGCGGATCCAGCACCAGAGAACTGAGAGAATTCCAGACCAGTTGTATCGAGTACGATTGGGTCTGGAGTGATCAGAACGTAACCTTGACCCGCGTTGGCAGTACCCTGCTCAACGAAGACGTACATGCCGCTAGTGACTTCCCCGTTGGGGTTGCCATCAGCGTCTGCTGCACGGGACCATGCGCCGGCTGCAGCTTCATAGATGCCGTTCTCGGAAGCGTCGGTCTGTTCCTTGACCAAGACGCGATCACCAGATTCGACGGCCACGCCATCGATGGTCTGAGTTCCGCTCAGTGTGATGTTGCTGTTAGTGGCAACTTGGACGGACTGCTTGGTGTCGAGTCCTTGAATTGCGCTGTCGACGTAAAGCTTGGTAGCTGCGTCGCTGTCCTGAGTCGGGGTTGCCAGGTTGGTCAGCTTGAAGCCGCCCATTGACTGGTCACCGGTGAAGGCAACGGATCCATCCTTGTGGATAAACTTGCCGTCAGCGACCCCGCCGAGGGTTGTAATCGAGCTGTCGACGTAAGCCTTGACGCTTTGCTGAGTCGGGAGATGTGCGTCGCTATTGGTAGCGAGGTCATCTTCGTCAAGAACCTTGACTGCTAACTCGTCGCTATTGGTACCAGCGAATTCGAGGAAACCGCCAGTAAGGACTTTAACAGAAATGTTGCCAGAGCCATCAATGGTGATACCATTGCCAGCCGTGAGAGCGCCTTGCTTAAGCTCAAGAGCTGTCTCAAGCTGCTGAAGAGCACCTTTAACTGTAGAAGAGTCGGCGATTGTATCGCCTGTGAACGCACCAAGGTCAGTCGAACCTGCAGGTACTCCAGAAAGAGTTACGAGAGCAGATACGTCTGAATCCTGAGCGATGTCGTTGAGAAGGTCAGCGACACGGATTTTTCGTGTTGAGAATGTAGAACCAGCGTCACTGGTGTAGCTCAACATCAACAGAGAATCGTCCGTTGTGTCAGTTACGCCTGTAAACTGGCTGACCTTAAAGCTTGCCATGGGATTAAAGAGTAAAGGTAATTACCGCCATTAGGCTTCCTCTTATTCTGGCTCAATGTACTCGATCTCGTTAGGACCTGAGATGAATGCAACATCAAGATCCTGAAGGGCGGTCAGCATGTTGATCCATTGCCCGTCTTTCCGAACGTAATAGTTGCCATCTATCGGTGCTTCGGGGACGCCTCCATCATCTCCTCCGGTGGCGGCAATTGTCAGTTTCTTGGGCTCAGTGCTCACATCAGTAACGATACTGATACCATCTCCAGCCACGAATTGAACAGGCTCCTCTCCCTTCGCGGTTAGATCCTCTTGGCCATCTACCTGCCATGGGTTAAATGCAGAGATTCCATCGGAACCACCACCGCCACCGCTAAAGACGCTCCTGGGCACAAACAGGTTGGTCCACTTTGTGCCGTCCCAGGTAAGGACCTGACCCTTCTCATAAGGGATCCCAGAGTCAACGTTCCGAAGATCCTCGACGTCTGTCTTGGTGGCATTAATGTCCCTGCCATCGCGGCCATCTGCCCCATCGCGCCCAGCAGGTCCTCTCTCCCCCTGTAAGCCGTCTACGCCGTCCCTGCCGTCTCTTCCGTCACGAACGTCCTTGATCGCCCCTTCTACGCCCTCTGAGAGCCTCTTGAAGTTTTTCTTGATTTGATCACGCTCAGCCGAGAGGCGTTCAATTTTGATCTCGGTCTCAGTCTTGACAACCGTATCCTCAGAAAGGAAGTCGGTCGTTGTGTAGTATCCGCTACCTCGCTCCCACTGAGGAAGAATACTCGCAATGGCCTCCAGTGCCATCTCGGAGTATTCATGGCCACCATCTAAGACCCAGATCTTCCAAGTCGCTTGGAAATCGGAAACCTCTGGGTACTTATCAATATAGATATAAAGATATTCGCCAGTATCAAAGCCTGGTCGACCGCTAACTATCGCCATCCGGGCGCAGCTACGGACGATTACGTCACTTCCCAGCTTATTCAGAATGTCCTTGCTGGAAAGGATCACGGAGCTAGCCACTTATTCTCAGTAGGATTCCGATGGGTAGAATATGGAGATGTCGCAAGCTCTGCTATGAAAGCCGTCACTGAAGCTATTAAACCTGTCCTGATTCGCTTCCTGAGGTCCGAAGCTGTCCGTCAGCTGGTCGTTGACCTGCTCAAGGCTTATTCGAAAACCACCGACAACTCGATCGACGATGGTATCGTTGACCTGGTATCTAATTCCTTAGGCCTCAATAAGTGAAGGTTTTGACGACCCTGGAGGTCGCAATGGCCTTGGCTGTAGAGGTTATCAAAACCCTTTGGAGCCAAGGTCTTTATCGTAACAACAAAATCCTAAAAAGGATTGTAGCTCAATGGTTTGACGTCTGGGTGGAATGGAAAACCATCAAGACCATGGAAGACGTCGATGAGCAGATCAAAGATCTGAACCCAGAACCCGTTCAATTTCACGAAGCGGTAAGATGGGAAGAAGAACATGGTGAAACGCCTCTAGGAGGCCCAATGGGAATTACACATGAATTCACGGATCACACCACTTGAAGCTTGCCAGATGCTGTTCAGAGGGCAAAGCAACGTCAAGGTCATGGCTAACAAGCTGAACATGCCCCTTGAAGAACTGCAAGAAGTGTTCAGGGTATATTGCAAAAGCAACCCTGTAGACGAAAACGTCTGGAAGGGTGACATTGAACTATCCTGGCCTTACGGGGGTGCCTGAAAATGCAAGCCACGCAAATTGATCAGACTATCTTTGACCCCACTGAATGTGCTTACTGGATTCGTAGGCAAACCATACCTCAAAGAGCTGACCTTTTGGCGTACGGTAAATTCCAGTCAACTCATTATCAAGATGTCGACTTGGATCGACTGGTGATTCACCGTTTAGAGATACTTCGGAAGGGCGTAGGAAATGGTCGTAGCTTTGTCAAATCTCTTCAGCTTCAATACGAAGAAATCCACATCTTCCCTGTAGAAGTTGAAGGCTTCTGGGAAAAGTGTGGATTCCTTAGGGACCCCGAACTTCCTTGGCTTATGACTTGGAGTCGTACAGCCAATTAGGGATCACATAAACATGTGCATCCACCCATTCTAAAGCCTTTTTCGTTGCTCGTACAGTGATTGGTTTGACGATAGCTTCCATTAAAGCTAAAGCAAGTAATGTGTCAATAACGAGCTGAAAATTAGTCATCTTCTTGTTTTTAAAGGGGCGAGTAGTGCTAGCAAAACACCGACATAACCATTGGCAGCGTTCTGAAAATCTTTGACGCCATCTTTCCCCTGGGCATGAAATCCAATAAAGGAAAGATGGGCAGTCATTAAAAGTCCTAGCAATACAAGAACACTGGATTCGTTGCAAAGCTTAGGCATGATTCAGATCACTTCTTCTTTTTCTTGGCCTTCATCATTTCCATGCGTTTCAGCATGGCAGGGGGCATTTTACTCTTACCTTTTTTGGTAGGAGCTTTTTTAGCGCCAGCAGTCTTCTTAGCGAAGGGGTTGGCTTTCTTTTTAGCAGGGCGACCACGCTTGCTGCCGTATGTTCCGGAACCTTGAGGCATCTTTTTTCCGGCTTTCGCCGTAATGATGTTTACAGGCATAGTTTTCCCTTTATCTACACTTCCATCTACGACGAGCAGCCTTACCGCGAGGACTGCTCCAGGAACGACTGCGACTGCAAAAACCTTTCCTTCTCTTAGCAGCCTTTGACCCACGCTTGACTTTTCCGGTCACCGGGGCGCGTAGCTTGCTACCAGTAGCAGCATTGTACTTCTTACGCCCCTTGGCAGTCAGGCCACCGCCTTCCTTGACCGACAGCTTTTCGCCGCGACCAACAGAAAGGCTAGGCCCCTTCTTACTCTTGCGTGGCTTCTTGGCTGGCATTAGCCTTGGGTCGCTGATATAGTGTTCCGTGATATAACGAGGACATGGCAAAACCTCTTCCTCCTATTGACGAGCTGTTCGAGCGGTTCTACGTGGACAGCACGAGCCGATCAGCCACCAAACTTGGCTTTAGCGGCTGCAACCTTGCGACTCCACAATTCGGGCTTGGTCTTTTTAGCAGTACTCATTTCTTTTTACTCCTAGGATTGTAGCCGGGCTTCGATTTACGCTTGGTGCCACCATTAGCTAGGCGTCCGTTCTTGCCGTGGCCATTACGTGCGCGATTCTTCTTGGGATCCTCCAGCTTAAACTTGCCGTTTTTAGCATGGGACACATCACTTCCGCCCTTCCCCATGATGCCACGAGCCCTACGCTCTTTAGCGAGTTCAGCGCGATACTTTTTTCTCGAAGGTTTATCGTTACGTTTTTTATCGTACGCTAATTTTTTCCTGTAAGATTCAGGATTGCTGGCATAGAAAGCAGCTGTTGACCTTTTCTTTTTCTGTGCCATGGCCTCAACTGTTCTGATCTAGTCTTCCAGGTTTTCTTTAAGTTGATCGTTGATTTCAATCTGCTTATCTAATTTTGACCTTAACCGCTTGGATTCTCCTGCCTGCTCGAGCACATGGTAATCAATCCGCTTGACCAGATACTGTTGACCAGTTTTCATTTCGCCCAATGTATCAAATAGGCGATCTGTGTAATTCTGAAACTCAACTTTAGTCAGATAGTTTTCAGCCATCTTAACCTCAAGGCGATCAACACGATCTCCAGCTGCAATAGCCCGAGTGAGCGCGTCTTCGGCTCGACGCCAAGTGAAACTGCCCCACCCCAGAAGAGCTGTAAGCATTATACCAAAAGCGTATTCGGGCACGATTGCATCATCTCATAGCTTAGTCTACCATGATCCTGATTACTGTTCACTTCATTCGGCTGAGAAGTGGACGCAAAAGTGTGAGGTAAGATACAAACGGTAAACATTGTGGCGGCGCCTGCGAAGAATGACAAGAGAGCATTGTTCGCAAGAGCAAGCCGAGCTTGGCCTCGATAGTAACTTTCCGAGGATTGATTAGAGTGGGGTCCCATCATGGTTTTTTTGTCCTGGCTGGTATCCACGACCTTTAAAACCTGTAACGGGATCAGTGATCTGACGTTCAGCAGTTTTAATGTCAGTGGTTGCGTCTGAATCAGCATCGATATTAATACCCTCGATGAAACGAGGGCCTACCGAGTATTCAACATAAAAGTCAGACATGAATCGTCCTCCCTATCTTAGAGTTCCATGAGAATTAGAGATTTGCCTCAATTTCCTTACATTGGGCAAAGATCTCCATCTTGGGTAGTGCATTTTTTAGATCGTGTCCTTGATCCATGGCCCAATCAAGAAGCTCAGCCTTTGTCATGTCCTCTAGGGCCTCCTCTTCTGCCAGAGGCTCAGTCAAAGACTCGGTGCTGTCATAGGGGTCGGAACCGGCCTCTACGACGATCTCAGGCAGCTGATTCAAAGGCTTATGAACCTTTGCTTTCAGGCCTTCCTCAACCCAGCCGTCGGCCTTCAGCTCTCGGGCTTGAATACTGTAATACGCACCGCGACGGTCGTCACCCTTGACGAACCAGGTTGGAAGCTTATCTAGATGTGGCATGACACTAAAAAGGGGCCTATACAGACCCCCTAGTATGCCAAGGATTACCCTTGCCGGTTAGGTATATACAATCTGAAGACGACCGTTCGACTCATGGTAAACGTCTCCGTCAACCAGCCCACCAGCTTTCGCTGCAGAGTTGTTGGAATACATCGGAATCGTGTTGCCTGCGAACGAGAGCTGGCCGGTAGCGCGGACACTAGGCCCAATAGCTAAGCCAAAGGTCAACGCATCGTCGGCGGTTGGAATAGCTCCAGAAACCTCGATGTTCGTCAAGCTCAGAGTGTAGTAGTTGGTGTCGTAGGATGCGTCACTTGCCAGATCAGCCTTAAACACGTCGGCGGAATCGTTTCCGTTAGTAACGTAGACCGTCACACCTTTCTTCAGCATGAAATCAAAGAACACCTTCATGTCCCGACCGTCACGGTCCTCTTCGTGCAAATAGATCGTAGCGACACTGCTGAGAGTGGTGTCATCGTAGCGAAGCTTCCCGGTTCCAGGACCAGTACCCGTTGCCGTGGAGAACTTGTAGCGGGTTGCGTTTACGCTGACTGCGCCGCGCTCGATGCCTTTCTCAAGATCGCGCAATGCACCCTTGACTGTCTGGTTGTCTTCAATTGTATTACCAGCGAAAGTGCCGAGATCAGTATCCCCAACACTGACTCCAAGCCCCTCCCTCAGAAGCTTAGCCTTTGAGCCAAGAGTCTCCAAGGTGGCTTTAAGTGTCGCGTTATCAGTCAGCTCATCGGTAGTAAATGCACCAACACCCGTCGCGTCATCAACGTCGAACCCAAGAGCCTGCTCGATGCTGTAGGCATTGGTTGTGGTGATGACACCAAGACTAACATTGTCAAGAGAGCTGGGAGTTGATCCGGCTACTGATACAGAGGTAATTCCGATCGTTATCGTCGTGCTGCTAAACGACGCAGAAGTCACCCTGGCCTTCAGATGCGAAGCGCCGGTTCCCGCCATGTTCTGCAGAAGAATGATAGCACCTGGCTGCAGGTACTCCTCGGCCTGTGCGTCAACGCGCTTACCCTTAGAATTCAGCACAGAAGCATAGATAACCGTGGCGGTTGCCCAGGTAGAGCTGTCTAGATGTACGGTGCTAGCAGAGGCTACGTTGCCAGCCGTAGAGGTGTTGTACAGATAGCTTGTCGATACGACAGATGGCTGGGAATCGATGTCGATTTCAATGTCAGTAGTGTCGCCAATCTGCACGATTGATTCGGTACTGCCATCATCTTTCTTGATGTAAAGCTTGCCGTCATAAGTGTTGATACCAATCTCTCCTAGGTCAAGCTGGGAGGTGGTAGGGACTCGGCCTGCTACGGCTGATCGGCGGAGTTGAATTTTTTCAGACATTGCTATTTAGCGGGTAAAGACCCTTATGTAAGGACCTATTAGTTTGCCAAGGCATTAAAAAAGGGGCCCGAAGGCCCCAGATCCATTGATATGACAGGGATCTTAAAAAGTTCCCCCATCGATAGAGCAACCGTCAATTGTCCCGCCAGTGATGTCAACAGCGTTCTTGTTCTGAACGGCCATGTTGCCAAGACCCAGAGTTGTACGAGCGGCAGAAGCGCTGCTGTCGTCCAGCAGGCTACGTGCATAGCTAGTAAGTGAGGTGGTTCCAAGCTCGGTGGAGCTAACGGAGTAGACCATCTCGTTGGCGTTGAACGCAAGACCTGAAATCAGGGTCAAGGTTCCGCTCAAAGGCTGAGCATCGGTGATGCTATAACCAGCAAGCGTCGTAGGAGTAACGAAGCTAGTGGCGCGGCCATAAGCGTCAACGGTCAAGCCGTTGTAGGTTCCGGCAGTACCGTGAGTAGCCAGATCAATGTTATTAGCATTGACGACCACGCGGTCAGAGGAAGCGGTGTTGACGTCGATAGTGTTGCCACTCTTCGTCAAACCAGCACCAGCCGTGATTTGTCCTGCGCCAGAGAACTGGCTGAAGGCAAGGGCTGTAGAACCAAGAGTGATTGCGCCTTCCGTAGAAAGAACGAAACCGCTGTTGGAATTAAGGGTTCCTTCTTCAACGAAGGAGAACATGCCAGGAGTTACCTCGCCAGCAGGAGTGTTATCAGCATCGGTAGAACGGGTCCAGGAGCTGCCCGAGACAACGGTGTAGATACCGTTCTCAGAAGCTGTGGACTGGTTCTTGACCAAGACACGATCGCCAGCAACGAGGTTGACACCGTCAACGGTTTGGACGCCAGAGAGGGTGATGTCTTCGGTCGTAGCGACACGCACAGAGCCTTTTACATCAAGGCCAGTAGCAGTAGCGTCAACATACGCCTTGGTGGCAGCGTCTTGATCGCCAGTAGGATCGGCAAGGCCAGTTAGGCGCTGACCGTTCATTGCCACAGCAGCTGAAGGCTGTGTCAACTGGTCTAAACGGTTGGTTTGTACACCAGCGTCGAAGTCAGAGACTTGTGTGTGTACAATATTGATGCTCTGAGCAGAGGCGGCAGTGGCACGGCCTTGTGCATCAAAGGTAACA